>Ga0209344_10000064_pt1 | contig 219781 bp, 205 predicted proteins | sample Cruoilmetagenom6_FD_187293 | JGI IMG/M metagenome (GOLD analysis project Ga0209344, IMG submission 187293) | Oil polluted marine microbial communities from Coal Oil Point, Santa Barbara, California, USA - Santa Barbara Oil Seep Sample 6 (SPAdes)... | ecosystem: Environmental > Aquatic >...
TGCATTTCCTGTTTTTTGGCCGATTGTTTTGAATGTAGACCAATAAAAGGTCCATAGACTAGTCTTTTCGACTAAAGTTGTTGAGTGGGGTAACCCGGAATGTACTCGTGTTTCAGCGCCGGATTGTGGGTTTCAGTTGGACGTATTGCGTCTTGTTTCCGGTAGGGGGCATGAATTTGAAGAGCAATAAGAGAGGGACTTGAAATGACAACGAAATTGGTTGTTGGCCTTGATGGCCACGGGTCGGGCGAGCGCGCCGTGGCCTATGCGGAGCGACTGGCAAAGCTCATCGGGGATTGCGAGCTGGTGATCGTCTATGTGGTGGAATGGTCGCCCTATTCCTTCCAGACGGCGGAAGAAAACGCCCAGCGGCACAAGCGCCGCGAGGAAGAGATCTCAACTGCGACGCAGCGAGTCATCGATCCGGCGGTCAGCAAGGTGCAGGCCTCCGGGGTCAAGGCAACGGGCAAGGTGCGGCACGGCGATGTCGCTTCCATCCTGATGGCTGTAGCGGAAGAAGAGAAGGCTGAACAGATCGTGGTCAGCCGGTCTTCAGAAGGCGGTTTTGCTAAGCGCATCTTCGGCAGCGCGACCTCCAACCTTGTCATGCACGCGTCCGTGCCTGTGACCGTTGTCAACTGAGGGGTTCATCATGACATTTTTCAACAAGATGATGCTGTCAGCCATCGCAATGACAGGCGTCAGCACAGTTGCATCGGCTCAGGAAGCCATGACCATTGATCAGAAGGTCAACGAGACTTTCGCTGCCGTCACCGGCCCGTTTGTCAGCCTGATCTTCGCACCGATTCCAGGCACAAGCTTTCCCTGGATCGTGATGTGGCTGGTTATCGCGGCTTCCATTTTCACAATCTATTTCGGTTTCGTGCAGTTCCGGTTTTTCGGTCACGCCATCGGACTGGTGAAGGGCGATTATTCCGACCCCAATGATGCCGGTGAGGTGAGCCACTTTCAGGCTCTTGCAACCGCGCTGTCGGGGACTGTCGGGCTTGGCAATATCGCCGGTGTGGCAGTTGCCGTCGGCATCGGTGGACCCGGCGCGACGTTCTGGATGATCCTTGCCGGATTGCTCGGCATGGCGTCGAAATTCACCGAATGTACGCTCGGGGTGAAATATCGGAACGAATATGAGGACGGCACGGTTTCGGGCGGTCCGATGTACTACATCTCCAAGGGCTTCAAAGAGCTGGGTCTTCCCGGCGGCAAGTTCCTGGCGATCATGTTCTCGATCTTCTGTATCCTCGGCGCACTTGGCGGCGGCAACATGTTCCAGGCCAATCAGGCCCATGCCCAAATTTCCGGCATTGTCGGCGATTATCCGGGCTGGATCACGGGCATCATCTTCGCAGCCGTGGTCTTCGCTGTCATTGTCGGCGGCATCAAGTCGATCGCCAACGTGACTGAAAAAGTGGTGCCGTTCATGGGCATTCTCTATGTCGGCGCCGCGCTGATCATCCTGTTGGTGAATTACGACAAGATCGGCTGGGCTTTCGGTCAGATCTTCGCCGGTGCGTTTACCGGTCTCGGCGTTGCCGGCGGATTTGTCGGTGCGCTGATCCAGGGCTTCAAGCGGGCGGCGTTCTCGAACGAAGCCGGTGTTGGCTCCGCGGCAATCGCCCACTCCGCGGTGAGAACCAAGGAACCGATCACCGAGGGCTTCGTGTCGCTGCTCGAGCCGCTGATCGACACTGTCGTGATCTGCACCATGACCGCACTGGTTATCACCATATCGCAGCAGTTGATCGTTGATCCCGCAACCGGGCTCTATGTGCTGAATGAAGCAGGCTCGTCGATTGCCACAGTCAACGATGTCAGCGGTGTTGCGCTCACGTCCGCGGCATTCGGGTCGGCCATCGGCTGGTTCCCTTATGTGCTGGCGATCGCAGTGGTGCTGTTTGCCTTCTCGACGATGATCTCGTGGTCCTATTACGGGCTCAAGAGCTGGACCTACCTGTTCGGTGAAGGCAAGAATTCCGAGCTGACCTTCAAGATCATCTTCTGCATCTTCATCGTCATCGGTGCAGCGGCCAGCCTTGGACCGGTCATCGACTTCTCCGATGCAGCGATCTTTGCCATGGCTGTGGTCAACATCTTCTGCCTCTATTTCCTGATGGGGCTGGTGAAGAAGGAGTTGCATTCCTACGCCTCGCGGCTTCAGGCTGGCGAGATACGGAAGTTCAAGCACTAGGCTTGATCTCGAAAACAAGATGGGCGTGGCAACGCGCCCATCCGGCAGGCGGCGTCAACGCGAAAGCACTGGCGCCGTTTTTCTTGCTGTGGGTTCAGGCCCCGATAATTGTCTGCGCACGCTGTCGAGCAACCGCCGGTGGATGTGCGAATGACGGTTGCGCAGATGCATGGCCACATACACCGACTGGGGGATGCTCGGTGCATCCTCGATAAAGCGGAACTGACCGGTGGCGACCATTTCCTCGGCTGAATCCTGAAGCACGTAAGCTGTGCCGCCAAGGGCCGAGAGCAGACCACATACTGTGATGTTCTGACCGCTCGAAAGGGGCGCCTCAGCGAGGTTGGCGACCACCTGCCGGTGAACCTTGTCAAAGGCCGGCGAGTAGTGGCTGAAGATGTAGCTTTGCGGTTCGATGTCGGCGATGCGCGTCACGTTCGAGCTGATCATCCGGTAGGCCAGCTCACCGATGAGTTCATGGTGCAGATCGGGAAGGTTTTTCGGGGTGAACATGATCGACAGATCGATCTCGCCGGCCAGCAGATCGATGCTCATCTGGTTGGAAAAATCCAGATCGATGTAAAACGATGCGTCTGGCAGCACCTTGCGGAAACCGGTAACCCAGTCGGCAATGTGGCTCGAGGCCAGATCATGCTGGATGCCGATGCGCATCGATTCCGAGAAATTGCCGGTGTTCTGAACCGAGCGCCGGGCTTCAGTCCATTGATGGCGCAGCGTGCGTGCATGATCGAGCAGGCGATGGCCCGCATGCGTGGGTTCGGTTCCGGCGCGACTGCGGGTGAACAATTTGCGCCCCAATGAGGCTTCAAGCGCACTTATCCGACCTGACACCGTCGACTGGGTCAGGCTCAGGCGCTCGGCGGTCCGGTTGAAGCTCTTTGTTTCCATCAGATCAAGGAAGGTTTCAAGATGCTCGATTTGCACTGCGGTCCCCCAGAAATTGCTGCTTCGCACCCTAATCGGAATCTCCGATTAATAAAGCGGTTTCGGCCCAATTGCGGATTGGAAGAAGCGGTCAGATACTTCTGCCAGATATTGACCAGGTATCGGTCAGATACGGAATTTCAGGAGACTGGTGTGAGCGAGATTGCAGGGCATGCGCGGGTTGTCATAATCGGCGGAGGCGTGGTCGGCGTCTCGGCGCTCTATCATCTGGCCAAGGCCGGATGGACCGATTGTGTGCTTCTGGAAAAGAACGAACTGACGGCCGGCTCTACCTGGCACGCGGCGGGCAATGTGCCAACATTCTCATCGTCCTGGTCGATCATGAACATGCAGCGCTATTCGACCGAACTCTATCGCGGACTGGCCGAAGCGGTTGATTACCCGATGAATTACCATGTCACCGGCTCGATCCGGCTTGGACATTCGAAAGAGCGCTTGCGCGAGTTTCAGCGCGTTGCCGGAATGGGCCGCTACCAGGGCATGGATCTCGACATCCTGGCGCCGGACGAGATCAAGTTACGCTATCCGTTTGCCGAAACCCATGATCTCACCGGTGCACTGTACGACCCTTATGATGGCGACATCGATCCGGCGCAGCTGACCCAGGCACTGGCCAAGGGTGCGCGGGACCTGGGTGCCAAGATCTACCGGTTCTGCCCTGCAACCGGTGTCCGCCGCGAAAATGACGAATGGGTGATCTCGACCGAGAAGGGCGAGATCCGCTGCGAATATGTGGTCAATGCCGCAGGCTACTATGCCCGCGAAGTCGGCAAGATGTTCGGCCGCGATATGCCGATGATGGTGATGAGCCATCAATACATGCTGTTTGACGAGGTGCCGGAGGTTGAGGCCTGGAGCCGGGAGAACGGCAAGAAGATGCCGTTGCTGCGCGATGTCGACAGCTCCTACTATCTCCGGCAGGAAAAGAACGGCTTCAATCTTGGCCCGTATGAGCGCAACTGCAAGGCGCACTGGATCACGCCCGAGGACCCAATGCCGGAGGATTTCTCGTTCCAGCTCTATCCCGACGATCTCGAGCGGCTGGAATGGTATATCAATGATGCGGTCGAGCGGGTGCCGCTGCTGGGCACTGCGGGCCTGACCAAGAACATCAACGGGCCGATCCCCTACACACCGGACGGCAATCCGCTGATCGGTCCGATGCCGGGGGTTCCCAATGCCTTCGAGGCTTGCGTCTTTACCTTCGGCATCTGCCAGGGTGGCGGTGCCGGCAAGGTGCTGGCCGAATGGGTGATGCATGGCGAGACCGAATGGGACATGTGGTCCTGCGACCCGCGCCGTTTCACCGGGTTCTGCAATCAAGACTACAGTGTGGCCAAGGGCATGGAAGTCTATGGCCATGAATACGGCATGCATTTCCCGCATCACGCCTGGCCCGCGGGACGCAACAAGAAGCTTTCACCGGTGCATGACCGGGTAGCAGATCTTGGCGCCCAGTTTGGCGCCTATAATGGCTGGGAGCGTGCCAACTGGTATGCGCGGCCCGGCGATGACACAAGCGAAGAGGCGACCCAGACCTGGGCGCGCGAAGGCTCCTGGTTCGGGGCGGTGCGTGAGGAATGCCTGGCGGTGCGTGACGCGGCCGGCATTCTCGACCTGCCAGGTTTCTCTCGGTTCAGGGTTCAGGGAACGGGTGCGCGGGATTGGCTCAACACGCTGATTACCGGCATGGCGCCGAAACCCGGCCGGATCGGGCTGGGCTATTTTGCCGATGCCAAGGGCCGGATTGTCACCGAAATGTCGCTGATGGCGCTGGATGAGGATTTCTTCTTCCTGATCACCGCAGCAACGGCGCAATGGCATGATTTCGAATGGCTGATGAAGCATCTGCCGGAGAGATCCGGGATCGTCATTGAAGACGTCACCGAGGCGTTTTCCTGCCAGATCCTGACCGGTCCAAAATCGCGCGAGATCCTGTCGGGCATCACCGATGCAGATTTGAGTAAGCCCTGGCTAACGCATCAGTCGGCGCAGGTTGACGGGATCTGGTGCCAGCTGGTGCGGGTTTCCTTTGCCGGTGAGCTCGGCTGGGAAATCCATTCCAAGATCGAAGACACGCCTAAGATCTTTGATGCGGTGATGAAAGCGGGCGCGCCGCTCGGTCTCAGGCCCTTCGGCATGTTCGCGCTCAATTCGCTGCGACTGGAAAAAGGCTACCGGGCCTGGAAGGGTGATCTTTCGACCGATTACTCCGTTCTTGAGGGGGGCCTTGAACGGTTCGTGAAATGGGACAAGCCGGATTTCCTCGGCAAACAGGCGCTTGAGGCGGAAAAACAACGCGGTAACAATAGGCGCTTCGTCACGCTTACCGTTGAAGCGGGCGACGCCGACGCGCCCTATATGTCGACGATCTGGCACAATGGAAAGGTGGTTGGTGAAACCACGTCCGGCGGCTGGGGTCACCGCATTGGCAAATCCATTGCGCTCGGGATGCTGCGCGCGGATCTGACCGAGCCCGGCACCAGGCTCGAAGTCGAAATCTTCGGCGAACGCTTTGCCGCCACGGTGCAAGCTGACGAACCGCTCTGGGATCCGAAGAACGAAAGACTGCGGGCATGAGCAAGGCTGTTCCGGAAAAAGCCCGCGTTGTCATCGTCGGTGGCGGGGTGTCGGGCTGCTCGGTGGCATATCATCTTGCCAAGCTTGGCTGGCGCGACATTGTGCTGCTCGAACGCAAGCAGCTGACCTGCGGTACCACCTGGCATGCGGCTGGGCTGATCGGGCAGTTGCGGGCTTCGATCAACATGACGCGTCTGGCCAAATATTCGGCTGATCTCTATGTCAAGCTTGAGGAAGAAACCGGTGTCGCAACCGGCATGCGGCAATGCGGCTCGATCACCGTGGCGCTGACGGAAGCGCGCAAGGAAGAGATCTACCGGCAGGCGTCGCTGGCCCGGGCATTTGACATCGATGTTCAGGAAGTCGGGCCCGAAGAGGTGTTGAAGATGTATCCGCATCTCAACATTTCCGACGTCAAGGCGGCGGTGCATCTACCGCTCGACGGGCAATGCGATCCCGCCAATATCGCCATGGCGCTGGCAAAGGGCGCACGGATGAACGGTGCGCAAATCATCGAAGGCGTCAAGGTGACGGCGATCACCAGTGCCGATGGCCGGGTCACCGGCGTTGACTGGCAGCAGGGCGAAGAAACCGGTGCGATCGCGGCTGACATGGTGGTCAACTGCGGCGGCATGTGGGGCCGTGATCTCGCCGCACAGTCCGGCGTGACGCTGCCGCTGCATGCATGCGAGCATTTCTACATCGTCACCGAAGCCATTCAGGACCTGCCGCGCTTGCCGGTGCTGCGGGTGCCCGACGAGTGCGCCTATTACAAGGAAGACGCCGGCAAGATGCTGCTCGGCGCCTTCGAGCCGGTTGCCAAGCCATGGGGCATGAACGGGATCTCCGAGGATTTCTGCTTCGATCAGCTGCCGGAGGATTTCGACCATTTCGAACCGATCCTCGAGCAGGCGGTCAACCGGCTGCCGCTGCTGGCGTCTGCAGGCATTCACACCTTCTTCAACGGCCCGGAAAGCTTTACCCCGGACGACAGCTATTACCTCGGCGAAGCACCGGAGATCAAAGGTTACTGGGTTGCCGCCGGCTACAATTCGATCGGCATCGTCTCCTCCGGTGGGGCAGGCTTTGCGCTGGCGCAATGGATGAATGACGGCGAGCCGCCGTTCGATCTGTGGGACGTCGATATCCGCCGGGCGCAACCGTTTCAGAAGAACCGGTATTACCTGCAAAACCGCGTCACCGAAACGCTTGGCCTTCTTTATGCCGACCACTTCCCCTACCGGCAGAAGGCAACGGCGCGGGGAATTCGCCGTTCCCCAATCCATGAGCAACTGAAGGCAAACGGTGCGGTGTTTGGTGAAATGGCCGGCTGGGAGCGCGCCAACTGGTTTGCCGATGAAGGCCAGGAACGCAAGTACCAGTATTCCTGGAAGCGGCAGAACTGGTTCGACAACCAGAAGCGCGAGCACGCCGCGGTGCGCGAGGCAGCCGGGCTGTTCGACATGACCTCTTTCGGCAAGATCCGGGTCGAGGGACGGGACGCGTTGCCGTTCCTGCAACGGCTCTGCGCCAACCAGATGGATGTCGAGCCGGGACGGATTGTCTACACCCAGATGCTCAACAGGCGCGGCGGCATCGAAAGCGATCTCACCGTGACGCGGTTGTCGGATACGGCATTCCTGCTGATCGTGCCGGGCTTCACGCTGCAGCGTGATTTGGCCTGGCTGCGGCGGCATCTCAGCGATGAATTCGTTGTCATCACAGACGTCACCGCGGGTGAATCTGTGCTCTGCCTGATGGGTCCCAACGCTCGCGACGTGATGCAAGCAGTCAGCCCGAATGATTTTTCCAATGAGGCGCATGCGTTCGGGATGGCGCGGGAAATCGAAATCGGCATGGGGCTCGCCCGCGCACACCGTGTCACCTATGTCGGCGAACTGGGCTGGGAGCTTTATGTTTCAAGCGACCAGACCGCGCATGTGTTCGAGACGCTCATGGAAGCTGGTGCCGGTCACGGGCTGAAACTTTGCGGGCTGCATACGCTTGATTCCTGCCGGATCGAGAAGGGATTCAGGCATTTCGGCCATGACATCACCGATGAGGATCACGTGCTCGAAGCGGGCTTGGGCTTTGCGGTGAAGACCAAGAAAGGCGAGTTCATTGGCCGCGATGCGGTGCTTGCCAAACGCGAGCAGGGGCTCTCGCGCCGGCTGGTGCAGTTCCAGCTCAGGGATCCTGAACCGCTGATGTTTCACAACGAAGTGGTGGTGCGCGACGGCGAGATCGTCTCGATCATTACTTCGGGCAATTACGGCCACCATCTCGGCGGCGCCATTGGGCTGGGCTACGTGCCTTGTCAGGGTGAAAGCGCCGAAGAGGTGCTCGGCTCATCTTATGAAATCGAGATCGCCGGAGAGCGCCATTCCGCAATTGCGTCGCTCAAACCGCTTTACGACCCCGGCTCGCTGCGCGTCCGGATGTGACTAGAAATCTGCTTCCTTTCAATGGAGACCAGCATGGATATCGCAACTGAACCCAATGCCGAAATCGAGTCTCCAGCGTTTGAGAAGAAGAGTCGCCGCTCCGGCGGGCGCGCCAACCGGGTTCTGGTCCGGACTTCGCCGCTTGCGGAGAACCTGCGGCCGATCCGGGCAGGCATGAGCGGCGGGCAGTATTCGCCTTTGTCCGAAGCCAATGTTCTGCGTATCCATGAAGCGGCGCTTGATGCGCTGCAAACCATCGGCCTGTCTCAGGCCCCGCCGTCGGGTGTGGAAATCCTGACCGGTGCCGGCGCTGTTCTGGGCGATGATGGCCGTATCCGCTTTCCGCGTGCCCTGGTTGAAGATATGCTGGCGATCGCGAACAAGAATGTGGTGCTGCGCGGGCGTGACCCCAGGCATGATCTCGATCTGTCGGGGACGCGGGTGCATTACGGCACCGCGGGCGCTGCGGTGCATGTGGTGGATGTTGAAAACCGCACCTATCGTGAATCCACCGCCCGGGACCTCTATGATGCGGCGCGGATTACCCACGCGCTCGACAATGTGCATTTCTTCCAACGCGCGATGGTCTGCCGCGATGTGGTCGACAATTTCGAGATGGACATCAACACGATCTATGCCTGCTGTGCCGGCACCACCAAGCATGTCGGCACAAGCTTCTCTGATCCGTCGCACTTCGAAGGCTGTCTGGATCTCATTCACATGATTGCCGGGGGAGAGGCCAACTGGCGCGCGCGGCCGTTTGTCTCCAACTCCAACTGCTTTGTGGTCCCTCCGATGAAGTTCGCGGAGGAGAGCTGCATCACCATGGAAAAATGCATCCGTGCCGGTATGCCGGTACTGCTGTTGTCGGCCGGACAGGCTGGCGCCACTGCACCTGCGCCGCTGGCCACTGCAATCGTGCAGGCGGTGGCCGAGTGCCTGGCCGGGGTCGTCTATGTCAATGCTATGTCGCCGGGACATCCGGCGGTGTTCGGGACCTGGCCCTTCGTGTCCGATCTCAGATCCGGCGCAATGTCGGGCGGCTCCGGAGAACAAGCGTTGCTGACGGCTGGGTGTGCCCAGATGCACCGTTTTTACGGTCTGCCCGGCGGGGCTGCCGCCGGGATCGCCGACGCCAAGCTGCCGGACATGCAAGCCGGCTGGGAACAGGCGATCTCCAACACCATGGCGGGCCTGAGCGGTCTCAACATGGTCTATGAATCGGTCGGCATGCACGCCTCGCTCTTGGGTTTCTGCATGGAATCGCTGGTTCTGGGCGATGATCTTCTCGGGCAGGTGCTGCGCTGCGTTCGCGGCATCGATGTCACCGAGGACAGCGTCAGCATCGAGGCGATGCGGGAGGTATGTCTTGAAGGGCCGGGCCACTATCTCGGTCATCAGCAAACCCTTGGCGTGATGCAGACCGAATATGTCTATCCGTCGGTGGCAGACCGGACCAGTCCGAAAGAATGGGCGGAAATCGGCAAGCCGGACCTTGTTCAAAAGGCGATTGCGCGCAAGAACCGTATCTTGGCCGAGTCGAACGCGCCGCAGCTTGACCCGGCGGTCGATGCTGCGATCCGGGCGGCATTTAATATCTATGTCTAGGGACTGAACCATGACCATCGAGCAGAATATCGGGCGCTTCTACATCAACGGGGCCTGGGTCGATCCTGCTGCGGGCGGATCGTTTGCCGATGTCATCAATCCGGCCACGGAGCAGAGCGTCGCCAAGGTGGCGCTCGGCAGTGGCAAGGATGCCGAAAAAGCCATTGCTGCCGCGCGGGCTGCGTTCCCCGGCTTTAGCACCTGGAGTGCGGCCGACCGGCTGGCGCTGCTGGGTCGGATTCGCGATGTTTACGAATCCAGGCTCGACGAGATTGCCGAGGCGATCAGCACCGAGATGGGGGCGCCGCTGGCAATGGCGAAATCCGATCAGGCGTGGTCGGGGCTGGGCCACATCGAAGCCACGATGACGGCGCTCGAGCGTTTTGCTTTCGAGGAGATGCGCAGGTCGACGCTGATCGTGCATGAGGCTATCGGGGTGGCGGGGCTGATCACGCCATGGAACTGGCCGATGAACCAGATCGCCTGCAAGGTGGCGCCGGCTCTGGCGGCAGGCTGCACGGTGGTGCTTAAGCCGAGCGAGATCGCGCCGCTGAGCGGCATTCTGTTCGCGGAGATCCTGCACGAGGCCGGCGTGCCTCCTGGAGTGTTCAATCTGGTGAATGGCGATGGTCCCGGTGTCGGGCAGGTTCTCAGTTCACATCCGGATGTCGATATCGTGTCGTTTACCGGGTCGACCCGCGCAGGCATTCTGGTGGCGAAATCCGCGGCCGATACGGTCAAGCGGGTGGCGCAGGAACTCGGCGGAAAGTCGCCGAACATCATTCTGGCGGATGCGGATCTGGCCTCTGCTGTGGCCGCCGGCGTCGAGGGTTGTTTCGGTAACAGCGGCCAGTCCTGCGATGCGCCGACGCGCATGCTGGTGCCGCGCGACCGGCACGAGGACGCGCTTGCGATCGCCAAGGAGACAGCGGAGAAACTGGTGACCGGCGATCCGCGTGATCCGTCGACCGATCTCGGGCCGGTGATCAGCCAGGTCCAGTATGACAAGATTCAAGGTCTGATCGCATCGGGCATTCAGGATGGTGCAACGCTGGTTGCCGGGGGGCGTGACCGGCCAGAGGGGTTGGCCCACGGGTACTACGTCAAGCCGACGGTGTTTGGCGGGGTGACGCCCGAGATGCGGATCGCGCGCGAGGAGATCTTCGGGCCGGTGCTGGCGATCATGCCTTACGATACGGAAGAGCAGGCAGTCGAAATCGCCAATGACACGGTCTATGGCCTGGCCGCCTATGTCCAGTCCGGCGATCTTGAGCACGCGCGCCGGATCGCGCGGCAGATGCGGGCCGGGCAGGTGCACATCAATTCTCCCGACTGGGACCTGTTCGCACCCTTTGGCGGCTACAAGCAATCAGGCAATGGCCGTGAATATGCCGATTGGGGCATGCGCGATTATCTCGAAACAAAGGCGCTGATCGGCCACGGCTGATCTGTCTGCGCAATACGTTCAACACTAAACATCGGACACATCATCATGCGTTATGGTTTTATCGGGCTGGGCAATCTCGGCGGCCATCTGGCTGCAAGCCTGCTCAAGGCAGGCTTTGAAGTCACGGTCAACGATCTCGATCCGTCGCTTGGCAAGCGCCATGTCGACATGGGCGGTGCCTGGGCTGCGACGCCGGCGGATCTGGCGCGCGACTGCGATGCCATCGTTACCTGCCTGCCGTCGCCTGCGGTTTCGGAAAAGGTTCTCGGGGAGGTGCTGACGACGGCGAAATCCGGCGCCACCTGGATCGAGATGTCTACTCTCGGCCGGGATGAGATCCTGCGGCTTGGAAAGGTCGCCGCCGAAAAGGGTGTGCGCACCATGGAGCTGCCGGTGACCGGCGGCGTGCATCTGGCGGCGCAAGGCCAGATCACCATGCTGGCGGGGGGCGACAAGGACCTGTTTGACTTGCACCTGCCGGCGCTTCAAGCGATGGGAAACCAGATCTTCCACATGGGGCCGCTCGGCAATTCCTCGATCATCAAGGTGATCACCAACATGCTGGCCTTCATTCATTTGAAGGCCTGCGGCGAGGCGCTGATGCTCGCCAAGCGCGGTGGTCTCGACCTCGGCCAGGCCTGGGCGGCGATCAAGGCGTCCTCGGGCAATTCCTTTGTGCACGAGACCGAGGGCGCGCTGATCCTGAACGGCTCCTACGACGTTGCCTTCAACATCGACCTGGCGCTCAAGGATCTTGGCTTCGCGATGGAATTCGGCCGTGAGTTCGGCGTGCCGCTGGAGCTGGCTTCAATGACCGAGCAGACCTATGTCGAAGCCAAGGCGGCTTACGGCGGAGATGCCGAGTCGCCGATGATCGCCAAGCTGCTCGAAGACCGTCTCGGCACCGACCTGCGCGCGCCCGGCTTCCCCGCCAAGCTTGAATAGCAGGAATGCCGGCTTGCGGTTCTGCTGCTTCGACGCAACTGCCATACCGGTATGATGTCGATCAATTCGCCGCTGTCTCCGATGAGGCATGATGCGCCTGACGAGAGCTCAGTCAGGAGGCGTCATGTTCAAGAATGCGGTACAACTGTTCGAGATATTCGGTTTCAAGCTGAAGGTTGATCCAAGCTGGCTGCTGATCGCAGCACTGATCGTGTGGAGTCTGTCGACCTCCTATTTTCCGCAAGCGCTGCCGGGTGGAACGGCCACGCTCTATACGGTGCTCGGAATCATTGCGATGTTGGGCATGTTCGGATCGCTGATCCTGCACGAGTTGTCCCACTCGCTGGTGGCGCGGTCCTACGGGCTCAAGGTCGGCGGGATAACCCTGTTCATCTTCGGCGGTGTGGCCGAGCTCGAGGAGGAGCCGCATGATCCGAAATCTGAATTCCTGATCGCGGTCGCCGGTCCGGTGATGAGCCTGTTGCTGGCGGCGGTGTTCTACGTCGCCTCCAGCATGGTCACAGGCGGCACTGAGCCTGGCCTTGCCGGTGCCGTTTTCGGCTACCTGGCGCTGATCAACCTGGTGCTCGCGGTGTTCAACCTGATCCCGGCTTTTCCACTTGATGGCGGGCGCATGCTCAGAGCAGCCATCTGGGGTGTTGCGCAGGATTTGTTGCGGGCAACAAAGATTGCCAGCCGCATCGGGACCGCCTTCGGTCTCTTCCTCATGCTGACGGGGGCTTTCGCCGTCTTTGCAGGCGGCGGCATCGGCGGGTTCTGGCAGATCCTGATCGGCTTCTTCATTCTCAACGCTTCCAATGGCAGCTACCAGAACCTGCTGGTCAAGTCCGCCTTACGGGGCAAGACAGCAGCGAGCCTGATGAGCGAACAGGTCCATACGGTTGACCCCGAGACCTCGATTGCGGACCTCGTTGATGATGTCATGCTGCGCTACGGGGTCAGTTTCGTCCCGGTGGTGTCGGGTGAGGTGCTGCTCGGACATGCGGAAGCCGCAGGCGTGCGGTCGATCGACAAGGCCAATTGGCCGTCGCAGACCGTTTCCGCGATCATGATACCGGTGACAGCCGAGACCACCGTTGCGCCGGACGCGCCGCTCAACGCGGTGTTCAAAAGCATGGCTTCAAGCACGCGACGCAAGCTGATGGTGGTCGAGGGGCGCCGCCTGCTGGGCGTGTTGTCGCTTTCGGACCTCATGCATCACTTAGCGGTGGAGCAGGAGATCGGGTCCAGATCAGACTGAGTTGCGCAGATGAGGCTCGCCTTGGCGACGGGATGGGCTGTCGTTGCCGGGTTAGGCCAGCGCGTCGAGCAAGCGGTCACGGTGGGACAGGACTGCAGCGGTCGCCGATGTGGTGTCGAGCGCGTGCATAGCGACGACGCCAATGCAGGCTTGCGTAGTGATCCTTGACGGTCCCGGGCCCGCCAAGGGGGCTGCCACGCCGATTGCGCCTTGCTGCAGCTGCCCATGGGTGAGCGCAAAGCCATTGCGCCTGGCGGTTTTCAAATCCTCTGGATCGCTGGTTCGAGGTGGCCTTTGCATGGCGATTGCGAGACCTGCGGCGCCCTTGGTCACCGGGTGTCTGCTACCGACGCGGTAGGAAACTTTCAACAGGGGCGTTTCAGGTTCGGCAACTTCGATGGCGACGCATTCGTCGCCCTGGCCGATGCACAGGAACGCGGTTCCGCCACTGTCTTCCGCAAGTGCGCGCAGGACCGGAAGGGCCTTGGCACGCAGGCGTGGCTCATAGCGGTCGCCGAGCGCAACGATGCCGCCACCGATAGAGATCCGGCCTTCAGCGTCGCGGGTCACCAGCAGATGCTCCTCGAGAGTCGCAACCAGCCGGTAGGCAATTGCCCGATGAACGCCAAGTGCCTGTGCTATTTCGGCAATCTGCAGGCCTGAGGGGGATCGGGAGACGTGTTCCAGAACCTGAATGCCGCGGGACAGGGTTTGCAAAGTGCTCATTCAAGGTCCGGTGTCCGCGAGGTTTGTTGACCGCATGCGGATTGCTGCGTTACATTTATAGAACATACTGTGCACTATTAGTAAATGGAGCGAAGCATGCCGGATCCGCAGTTGCGGTCAAAGGATGATCCACAGCTGCCTTCGGGCTGCCCTGTCCATGCGGATGGTAGGTTAGACGCGGGCGGCTGCCCAGTCTCGTCACAAGCGCAAGCGTTTGACCCATTTTCCGCTGAGTATCTGGCCAACCCGGCCGAGGCGCTGAAATGGTCGCGGGATCAGGAGCCGGTGTTTTACAACCCGGAGCTCGGCTACTGGGTGGTGAGCCGCTACGAGGACGTCAAGGCGGTGTTCCGGGACAATGTCACCTTCTCGCCGTCCATTGCGCTGGAACGGGTGGTGCCACCCAGCGAAGAGGCTATGGAGACTCTCAAGGGCTACAAGTACGAGCTCAACCGCACATTGGTGAACGAAGACGAACCGGCGCATATGGAGCGGCGGCGGGTGCTGATGGAGCACTTTCTGCCGGGCAATCTTGCCGCCAAGGAAGACATGATCCGTCAGCTGACGCGCGAGAAGGTTGATGCCTTTGTCGACAGCGGCCGGGTGGATCTGGTCGAGGCGATGTTCTGGGAAATCCCGCTGACGGTGGCGTTGCACTTTCTCGGCGTGCCAAAGGAGGACATGGAAGCGCTGAAAGAATTCTCCGTCGCCCATACGGTCAACACATGGGGCAAGCCCTCGCCGGAACAACAAGTCAAGGTTGCCGATGCTGTCGGCCGGTTCTGGCAATATGCCGGGCAGGTGCTCGACAAGATGCGAAAGCAGCCCGATGGCACGGGCTGGATGCATCACGCCATCCGCATGAACGCGGAACTGCCCGAGGTGGTGACCAGTTCCTATCTGCACTCGATGATGATGGCGATCATTGTTGCGGGCCACGAGACAACGACATTGGCAAGCACCAATGCACTGAAACTGTTGCTGTCGAACCGCGTTGTCTGGGACCGGATCTGCAAGGATCCGGAGTTGATCCCCAATGCGGTGGAAGAGTGTTTGAGACTCGAGGGTTCGGTGGTTGCCTGGCGCAGGCGGGCGACCCGGGATACTGAGATTGCCGGTGTTGCCATTCCCGCAGAGGCCAAACTGCTGATTGTCAGCGCCTCGGCCAATCATGATTCTCGTCATTTCGAAAACAGCGACTTTCTCGACATCTACCGTGACAATGCGGCGGAACATCTGACGTTTGGCTATGGCAGCCATCAATGCATGGGCAAGAATTTTGCCCGGCTGGAAATGCGGGTCTTTATCGAAGAATTGACCCGGCGGCTGCCGCATATGCGGCTGGCCGAGAATCAGGCCTTCACCTATCTGCCAAATCTTGCCTTCCGCGGGCCGGAAAAGCTGATCGTGGAGTGGGATCCTCAGCTCAATCCGGAGCGGGCTGACCCTTCGATCGTTGATCGTATCCGGTCGTTTCCCATTGGTGCGCCGTCGAGCAAGGACATCGCCCGGTCCGTGCGGGTTGCCGAAATTTCCGATGCAGCGCGGGGCGTCAAGACATTGCGCCTGGAAGACCCGGACGGCCTGCCGTTGCCGGCCTGGACGCCCGGAGCGCATATCGATCTGCTGGTGGGTGACTTCTCGCGGAAATACTCTCTGTGCGGCGATCCGTCGGACCCGGACTACACAATCGCGGTGCTGCGGGAGCAAGACGGACGGGGCGGGTCGCGCCATGTTCATGATCAGCTTTCCGCCGGCCAGCTCATCAGATTGCGCGGGCCGAAGAACTATTTCCGGCTTGAGCCAGAGGCCTCGAGTCATGTGCTGATTGCCGGCGGCATCGGCATCACTCCGATCATTGCCATGGCCGATCATCTCAAGCTGCTCGGTCGTGATTACGTGGTTCACTATTGTGGCCGGTCGCGCGCCGGGATGGCTTTTGCCGAGCGCTTGCAGCTGGATCATGGAGACCGTGTGGTGCTACATGTGTCCGATGAGGGCAACCGGGCGGATCTTGCGGCGATCGTCGCAGGCTGTGGCGACAGTGGCGTTCGGCTCCATGCGTGTGGTCCTGCAAGGCTGCTTGAGACGTTGGAGGGCCTTTGCACTCATTTACCGGAGGGCATGCTGCGCACGGAAGTGTTTTCAACCGATGGCTCGGGAGCATTGCAGGCGGTTGATGCCGCGTTCGACATTGAGCTTGAAGATTCCGATCTCAGCCTGACAGTGTCTGCCGGGCAGACACTGCTGGATATCGTGCGCGCCGCCGGGATTGACGTACCCAGCGATTGCGAGGAAGGGCTGTGCGGCAGTTGCGAGGTGCGGGTGCTGGAAGGCGAGGTCGATCATCGCGACCGGGTGCTCTCTGCAGCAGAGCGCTCTGAGGGCGGACGGATGATGGCGTGTTGCTCCCGCGCCAAGGGTCAGAAGCTGCGATTGGCGTTGTGATTTTCATGGCGATGTTGCTTGCAGGGCGCGGCGAGACTATCAGGAGATGAACGTGAAACCAGCCACTCGCTGAAGCGGAACGGTGGATGCCCAAACTGCTGATTGTTACCGATGCCTGGCGTCCACAAATCAATGGTGTGGTTCGATCGATCGAAAATCTGGTGCGTGAACTCGAGCGGGACGCCATTGAAATTGATGTCCTGTCTCCGGCGGAATTCCGGACGGTTCCCTTGCCCGGCTATCCCGAGATCCGGCTGGCGCTCGCCACCCCGGGACGCGTGGCCCGCCGGATAGCTCAGTCCAACCCGGATTTCATTCAGATCGCGACAGAAGGTCCGCTGGGTCTGCTGGGCCGGAGAGCGGCGCTCAAACGCAATGGCTTTACCTCGAGCTACCACACAAGGTTTCCCGAATATGTGTCGGCCCGGTATCCGGTGCCGGAGAGCTTGCTCTACCGGTTCATGCGCTGGTTTCACAATGCCGGGCGTGGCTGCATGGTGGCGACGCCGAGCTTGCAGACCGAGCTTGCGGCCAAGGGCTTTACCAATTTGCATATCTGGTCGCGCGGTGTTGATACCGAGCTGTTTCATCCCGGCTATCCCGCACCGCTGGAATTGCCCGGCCCGGTGTTCCTGCATGTCGGACGGATGGCGGTGGAAAAGAACGTCGAGGCGTTTCTGGCCATGGATCTGCCCGGCAGCAAGCTGGTGGTCGGTGACGGTCCGATGCTTGAAGATTTCAGGTCGCGGTATCCTGATGTCTGCTTCACCGGTGCCAAATCCGGCGCAGAACTGGCAGCCCTTTACGCCATGGGCGATGTGTTCGTGTTTCCCTCACTGACCGACACGTTTGGCCTGGTGGTGCTTGAAGCGCTGGCATCCGGTGTGCCGGTCGCGGCCTATCCGGTGTCCGGTCCCAAGGACATTGTCGGTGACAGTGCTGCCGGGGTCGTGGACAGTGACCTGCGCGAGGCGGCACTTGCCTGTCTTGCGCTCACCGGCGAAGCTGCCCGTGCGCGTGCTCTGCAGTTCTCCTGGCGGGCCTGTGCCCGGCAATATATGGAAGCCACCTACGACATTTACGGGGTTTGTGATTGAGTCGGCTGCCGGCCGGATTTTTCAACGATTGCAATCGTTTGTTTGCTATCCGTTAAGACGCTTCGGCTACATTGAAGCCGCGCATGAAGCGACAATACAATTTTTGAAGAGGCCACCAGCCCATCGTCCACTGCGAAGCGTACGCTCGGCTGTTCGTGCCCATGATTTTTGTTAACTGATTTTTTGTCTGCTTGATGGACGAGCACCCCTGCGGGTTGCTTCATTGGGCAAAGGCCTGGCAGCGGGGCGGGGTGATATGCGTAAGCAGGTTCGGAACAAGTGGCTTGACTGGGGTGCCGAGTTCAGCTTTTCGGTCATTTTCCTCAGCTTGCTGGCACTGGGGTTGGGGTTTACTAAGTTCATCGATACCACGGGCACAGAGGTCAGCATCAATTACAGGTTTGCGGAAACGGCACTTACCGGCGGCCTGGCTGTTGTGGTTCTGCTGCTGGTTTTTTCCCTGGTAAACCTGCGCAAAAGGTTGCGGTCTCTCAATCAGGACTATGGCCAACTGGTCGCGGATACCAAGCGTGACGTTCTGACCGGCGTGCTCAATCGGGAGACTTTTGTTGCGAAAGCCAAGTCGGCTCTGGCCAAAAATGGCAAGAAGAAATTCTCCGCGCTGTTTCTGATTGATGTCGATCACTTCAAGCAGGTCAACGACACACATGGCCATCCGGCTGGTGACAAGGTTCTTGTTTTCGTCGCTGATCATCTGCGGTTGCATTTTCCCGATGCAAGTATCGGCAGGCTGGGCGGTGACGAGTTTGCTGTCCTGATCGAGCATTCAGATCCGATAACAGGCAAATGGGCGCAGGATCTCTGTGCCGAGTTCGCCTCCGGGTTGGCGAGCAAAGTCAACCTTGGGACCCAGCGTATGGCCGTCTCTGCCTCGATCGGAATTGCCTTGGCGCCGTACCATGGCCGGACCTGGAGCTCGCTGTTTACCAATGCGGATATGGCGCTTTACGCATCGAAGAAAGGTGGCAGAGCCTGTTCGACGCTGTTTAAGGAAGAAATGCTGACCGACATCCGCAACGAAAAGGCACTGGTGCGGGAGTTGCGGGCGGCAATCCTGCTCAGGCATTTGCGCGTGGCCTATCAGCCGATCGTTGATGGTGATGGCCAGTTGGTCGCCTTCGAGGCACTGCTGCGCTGGCGGCATGCCCTCCGCGGCGTCATTCCGCCGGATGTATTTATTCCAGTTGCCGAACGGGCGATGATGATCGGCGAGATCGGAAATTACGTGCTTCGACAGGTCTGCGAGGACCTCGGTGATCTGCCGGATGTGGCGGTTAACATAAACCTGTCAGCCAACCAGATTTCAATGCCGGACCTGAAGCAGAAACTGCTTGATATCCTCTCCGAAACGAAGACAGAGCCCAGGCGTGTCGTTCTCGAGATCACCGAAAGCGCATCGCTGGCGGCAAACAAGCGCATTGCCGACCAGATCTCCGCGTTGCAGGATGTGGGTTTCAATATTGCACTGGACGACTTCGGCATGGGGTATTCCGAATTCAACCAGTTGCGGGCACTTCCCTATGACGTGATCAAGATCGACAAGAGTTATATCTGTGCTCTCGGCACCGACCACGTGACGGATGTATTTGTCAGTGCAGTGGTGGAAATCGCCAGGCGCTCGGGCAAATATGTGGTCGCTGAAGGTATTGAGACCAAGGATGATCTGTTGCGTGCCAGCGCAGCCGGCTGCGACCGGTTTCAGGGCTACTATTTCGGCAAGCCGGTGTTTCTCGAAGACATCGCGTCATCCCGCCTGGACTACAATCCAGAGATCGAGGACGGATCGCACCAGGCGATGGCCAAGCAGGCCTGAACGGATCGCGCATCTGCTGAACTGGGCCGGGGGTGCTCTGAGTGTATCGGGCGCGGTGGGGGCGGCCAGGTGACGGATGCAGATTTCGGTCGGAATGTTTCTGCAATGAAACCAATTGCCCAGGAGATGCATTAGGCTTGTGTTTGATGTGGCTGATTCTGCCGGGTTGAGCAGAACGGCACGGTGAACAGGACAGGAGCCAAGAACCATGCAAACAGTCGGCTGGCGGGCTCCCCTGATCACCTATGCCATTGCGGTCATCGGCGCAGGGCTGATGTTATTGTTGTCGTTCCCTGCTCCCTTTCTGACCGGTCCTGCCATGGCAGTCACGCTTGCGGGACTGGCCGGGGTCAGGACCGAAGCGGTTCCGACACGGTTGCGCGATGCGGTTTTTGTCATTCTGGGGCTGACCATCGGGCAAGGCGTTACGCCTGAAGTTCTGGACGCGATGCAGGCCTGGCCGGTAACACTCGCAGCCTTGGCCGGCAGTCTGTTCGCCATCATTGTGCTCACTCCGTCCATCCTGGTCAGGTTCTGGTCGATGGACGCGACTACCGCCTTCCTTGCCTCTTCGCCGGGCCATTTGAGCTACGTTCTGGGGCTGAGCGAAGGCGCGAAGGCCGATCTCAAGACGGTCAGTATCGTGCAATCGATCCGTGTTCTGGCGCTGACCTTGCTGGTGCCTGTTGCGGTTACCCTTTCGGACTACGTGCCAAAGGCATCAATCGAGATTCCAGCCGAGACGGCACCATTGCCACTTGTGGCGATGATCGTGTGTGCCGGGCTGGCAGGATATGTGCTGCAGAGGCTTCGCCTGCCTGCAGCCTATCTCATTGGCGGAATGCTGGTTTCTGTCGTGGCGCATGTGACCGGGCTGGTCAGCGGGGTGATGAACTACTGGATCGCGGCAGCGGCGTTTGTGGCACTGGGCGCACTGATCGGGTCGCGGTTTTCCGGTGTCAGCTGGGCGCAGTTGCGCCGGGCTTTCAGTGCCGGGATCTTTGTCACCGTGATCGGGGTGGTGCTGGCCGGTGGGTTTGCGGTTGTGGCACATTGGCTGACGGGAATGGACCTGATTGCGGTGCTGATGGCTTTTGCGCCCGGGGGGCTGGAAACCATGGCTGCGATGTCTGTCGTGCTGGGAATCGATCCGACCTTTGTCGCCAGCCACCACGTGGCCCGATTGTTGATGCTGACAGTTATCGTGCCGATCTTCGTCCTGCGCGGCCGGCGCGACTGATCTCGGCGCGCACCGCTTTTTCACGCGACGGCCATTTTATTGCGTTGGCGGCTGCATTATGTGAAGGGTGTCTGAAACGACAACCTGCGGAGTGCATTGTGAGCGTGACCAAAGAAGAGGTTCTGGCCAAGTTGAGATCGGTCAAGGGACCGGATCTCGAAGGCAATATCGTCGATCTGGGGCTGGTTTCCGAGATCTTCATCGCCGACGGCAAGGTCTATTTCTCGCTGACGGTTCCCGCCGCCCGCGCGCAAGAGCTTGAACCGCTGCGCGAGGCTGCCGAACGCGCCACCAAGACGGTCCCCGGCGTTCAGGGTGCCATGGTTGCGCTGACAGCCAGCAAGGAGCCCGGTTCCACACCCCCGCCGCCCCGGCCGGCCGCACAACCGGCCGCGCACTCGCATGCTCCGGCGAAACCGGGCCAGGGGCAACCCGGACAGCCACAGCCCAAGCCCAAGACAGACGTGCCCGGGATCGCAACCATTATTGCGGTGGCATCGGGCAAGGGTGGCGTCGGCAAATCGACCACATCGGTCAATCTCGCGCTCGGGCTGCAGGCCACAGGTCTTAAGGTCGGTGTGCTGGATGCTGATATCTATGGCCCCTCCATGCCCCGCCTGCTGGGGATCTCCGGCCGACCCGAACAGCTTGAAGGCCGCGTGCTCAAGCCGATGGAGAACTACGGTCTCAAGGTGATGTCGATGGGTTTCCTCGTCGATGAAGACACGGCCATGATCTGGCGCGGGCCGATGGTGATTTCGGCGCTCAACCAGATGCTGCGCGAAGTGGCCTGGGGCGAACTTGACGTGCTCGTGGTCGATATGCCGCCCGGCACGGGTGATGCCCAGTTGACGATGGCTCAAAACGTCCCGCTGGCTGGGGCCGTGATCGTGTCGACGCCGCAGGACCTGGCGCTGATCGATGCCCGCAAGGGGCTCAACATGTTCAACAAGGTCAACGTGCCGGTGTTGGGCATTGTCGAGAACATGAGCTATTTCATCTGCCCCGATTGCGGCGGCCGGCATGACATCTTTGGTCATGGCGGCGCCCGCGATGAAGCGGACCGCATTGGTGTTCCGTTCCTGGGTGAAGTGCCATTGGCAATGCCGATCCGCGAGACCTCCGACGCAGGACGCCCGGTGGTGGCGACAGCCGCTGACGGGCCACATGCGAGGGTCTATCTCGAGATTGCCGCCAAGGTGCGTGCCCGACTGGAAGAGCTTGCCGGCGACGGCGGACGCGCAATGCCCGATATCGTTTTCGAATAGGCCCAATCGAGTGCTGGTCAGGCCTCGGCGCTAAGCTTGGAAAACATCGCCAGAAGTGGCTGATCGATGGCATCGGTTTGCGGTTCGTGTTGCGACGAGGTGCAGACGATCACTGTGTTGGTATCGGGATCGCAATAGAGAAACTGGCCGTGGATACCGGCAGCGAGGAAGACTTTCGAGTCGGCCCCGACCTGGTACCAGTTGTTGCGGTAGCGTCCGGTTGCGAGGAAATCTGCCTGGGTTCCGCGGGCCCAGACGCCTTCATCGCCTCCTGTCTGCATGTCGGCGATCCAGCGCGGCGAGACGATCTGGTTGCCGTTGGCCTTTCCGCCATCAATCAGCATCTGTCCCAACGCCAGCAGATCATGCGGCCGGCAGGACACACCTCCTGCCGTGCGTGGCGCGCCCTCGGTATCGACCGTGATGAAAGCGTCGGCCGACGCGCCGAGCGGTTGCCAGAGCAGGCGTGAGCACAGGTCCGGAAAGCGCTCTCCGGTGACGCGCTCCAGCACAATGCCAAGCATGTCGGAATTGGGGGAGAGATAACTATGGTCAGTGCCGTGCGGACCGTCGGCCTTCTTCAGGCTGCACAGGAATGACAGCATGGCTTCGTCATGGCCTTTGGCTGAGGGAGGGTTCCAGGACATGGCGCGGCGGTAGCGGGCGTAGTCTTCTTCCGACAGATAGGACTCGTCGAAATCAAGGCTGACACGCATATCGAGCAAATGCTGCACGGAGGCATCGGCATAGGCGCTGCTCTTGGCTTCCGGCACCAGACTAGCGACGGGGGCGTCCGGATCGAGCAAGCCCTGATCCTGCAGCATGCCCGCTACCAACGCGGTGATCGACTTCGAAATCGAGAAAATCAGATGCGGATCTGTGCGATCGACATTGCCTGCGTGCCATTCGGCGATGATCTTGCCGTTCTTCGAGATGAGAAAACTGTCGGCCTGGCTTTGCGTCAGCAGATCAGCAACCGTGTGGCTCGCGCCTGTTGAAACCGGCCGGGCCAGCAGTTCCGGGTTGTTGGCAACAGCAGGCAGCGGAGCAGGGTGCACGGTGCGGATGCGGGCTGAACGCACCATTTCGGCCACATTTCGAAAGCTCCAGAAACTGTAAGGGCGGGTCCGCCAGTTGGCGAGTGTGATGGTTTCACGCGGGAAACCGTACAAAGTCTCGAATTTGGTCGCTTTGGCCATGTTTTTTCTCGTTTAGCAACTGGTGCGCTTCCTGCGCGAAAAACTTGAATGAAAGGGTTTCCTTTTTCTGGAAGCATTCTAAACTGTGTGTTCGTGCTATTGGAAGCGCAGTCTGAAGTCCGGAGCCAGAAAATGCGGTTAACACGCCAAACCAATTATGCCGTGCGGATATTGATGTATTGCGCTGCCAATGACGCGCCTCTGAGTCGTATCGGTGAAATTGCCAAGGCTTACTCAGTCTCCGAGCTGTTCCTCTTCAAGATCCTGCAGCCGCTGACCAAGTCCGGACTGGTCGAATCAGTGCGCGGACGCAACGGTGGAATCCGGCTCGGCCGGGAAGCAGCCAAGATTTCCCTGCTTGATGTGGTCAAGGTGACGGAAGACAATTTCGCCATGGCGGAGTGCTTCGAGAACGACGCAACCGAATGCCCCTTGGTGGATTCATGCGGCTTGAATGCTGCATTGAGGAAGGCTCTTGGAGCCTTCTTCGAGGTGCTGTCGACCTATTCGATCGAGGATTTGGTCAAGGCGCGTCCGTCGATCAATTTCCTGCTTGGACTGGAAGAACGTGCGGCTGTGCCTGCTGCATAGGTACTGCACCCGGTTGATGGCCGGGTTCAAACTCAATACTGGCAAAGATGGCCGCGCCCGGATGTGCATGCCCGGGTCGGACTGAGGTCGTACCGCGCTTCCATGGATTCGGTCCTCGTTCCGCAGCTTGTGCAGTCGGGCTTGTGCGGGCCATTTTCCTGATCTAAACGATTAAAGGTCCTAAGACATGTCCCTGCGGGCAACGTCTGAACTGGCCTGAACTGGAACGAGCCATGAGCATGACAACCTCCTCCGACTGGTGGCGCGGCTGTGTCATTTATCAGGTCTATCCGCGTTCCTATCAGGACACATCCGGCGACGGGATCGGCGACATTCGTGGCATTATCCAGAGGCTCGATCACATCGCCTCGCTGGGCGTCGACGCGATTTGGCTGTCGCCGTTCTTCAAATCGCCGATGGCTGATTTCGGTTACGACGTGTCGGATTACTGCGATGTCGACCCGATGTTCGGGACGTTGTCAGATTTCGACGAACTGGTCGAGCTGGCCCATGCGAAAGGGCTCAAGATCATCATCGATCAGGTGATCTCGCATTCGTCGGATCAGCATCACTGGTTCAGGGAAAGCAGGTCAAGCCGGGACAACCCGAAAGCCGACTGGTATATCTGGGCCGACTCCAAGCCCGATGGCACTGCACCCAACAACTGGCTGTCGATCTTTGGCGGGCCGGCGTGGGAATGGGACACGGTGCGGCGCCAATACTACATGCACAATTTTCTGGCCTCGCAGCCGGATCTCAACTTCCACAATGCCGACCTGCAGAATGCGATCCTGGATACGGTCCGGTTCTGGCTTGACCGCGGCGTCGACGGGTTCCGGCTCGACACCGTGAACTTCTATGTTCACGACAAGCAGTTGCGCGACAACCCACCGTTGTCGCTGTCGACCGAAGACGGCAATTTCATGGGCGTGGACGCGCCCGACACCAATCCCTACGGCTTTCAGGACCATCTCTACGACAAGTCTCAACCGGAGAACATTGTGTTCCTGCAACGGCTGCGGGCGCTGCTCGACGAGTATCAGGGCCGCACCACGGTTGGCGAGATCGGTGATGGGCGCCGGTCGCTCAAGACGGTTGCCGCCTATACCAATGGCGGCGACAAGCTGCATATGGCGTACACATTCGACATGCTTGGAGGGGAGTTCTCTGCCGAGCATTTCCGCCGCAGTATATCCAATTTCCAGTCGGTGGTGCAGGACGGCTGGGTCTGCTGGGCTTTCTCCAATCATGATGTCGAGCGGCATGTGACGCGCTGGAAGCGCGACGGGGATGACGCCGAGCATCTGGCACGTTTTGCCATTACCCTGCTCTCCTCATTCCGCGGTTCGATTTGCCTCTATCAAGGCGAGGAACTGGGGCTGGAAGAAGCCGACATTGCGTTTGAGGATCTGGTTGATCCCTACGGCATCCGCTTCTGGCCGGCCTATAAGGGCAGGGATGGCTGCCGGACGCCGATGGTTTGGGAGAAGGATGCAGTGCATGCCGGTTTCTCCGCTGCGCCCCGCACCTGGCTACCAGTGCCGGAAAGTCATTTGCGCCACGCTGTCGATCAGCAGGACCATCTCAGCGGTTCGCTGCTGAGCCATTACCGGCAGACGCTGGCTTTCCGGAAATCGCATCCGAGCCTTGTCGATGGGCCGATGACATTTGTGGAAACCAATGGTGATTTGCTGGCCTTCATCAGGGGAGAAGGACACGGGCGGTTCCTGTTCGTCTTCAACCTGGACCGGAACCCTGCTGAATGGACGCCACCGTCAGACCTTGCGATTGCCGAGGTGGTGAGGCTGCCCGGCTTCGCGCCGGGGCATGAGGGCAGAACCGTCATGCTGGCCGGACTGGATGCCTTCTGCGCCCGGCTCGTGTGACCCATACCTGAGGCGCCTTACGGATCGATGATCTCGAAAGCGTCGACATCGATCATGCCGCGGTCGGAGATCTTGAGATGCGGGATCACCGGCAATGGCAGGAAGGCCAGCTGCAGGAACGGCTCGTCGAGCGTGCCGCCGAGCGCCTTGGCCGCCTTGCGCAGCGGGATCAGGGTTTCGCGGACATGTTCATAGGGCTGGTCGCTCATCAGGCCTGCGACGGGCAACGCAATTTCCGCCACAACCTTGCCGTTCTCGGCGACGACAAAGCCGCCACGGATTTCGCTCAGGCGATTGGCGGCCACGGCCATGTCAGCCTCCGAAGCGCCAACCACGCAGATGTTGTGACTGTCATGGCCAACGGTTGAGGCGATGGCGCCGCGCTTGAGGCCGAAACCCTGAACGAAGCCGGTGGCGATGTTGCCGTTCTTGCCGTGGCGTTCGATCACTGCGATCTTGAGGATGTCGCGCGTCAGATCGATCTGCTTTTCGCCGTTGACGATGGCCAGTTCGATATCGCGGCGTTCGGTGATGATCTTGCCGGGGACAATGCCGATCACCGGGGTCTGGCTGCGGTTCTTGCGCACGGTGAAGGAGCCTGCCTCCACCTTGGGCGCGCGGACGCTGTCGGTGCCAACCAGTTCGGTCTGCTTGCGGGTGGCGAACAGCTCATCGGTAACGCGGCGGCCGGCAGAAAACACCATCTGCGCGTTGCAGCCTTCGAGGCTGTCGAGCACCACCAGGTCTGCGCGCCAGCCGGGAGCGACCAGACCGCGATCCTTCAGGCCGAAGGCGCGGGCGGCGGAGATTGAAGCGGCGCGGTAGATCGCCAGCGGTTCGACGCCTTTCGAAATGGCGTGGCGGATCATGTAATCGAGATGGCCATGCTCGGCGATGTCGAGTGGATTGCGGTCATCGGTGCACAGCGCCAGGAACGGCGAATTGCGCTCGGTGATGATCGGGATCAGCGCGTCGAGATCGCGGCTGACCGAGCCTTCGCGCACCAGCACATGCATGCCCTTGGCCATCTTCTCCAGCGCCTCGTCGGCAGTGGTGGATTCGTGTTCGGTGCGGATGCCGGCGGCGAGGTAACCGTTCAGCCCCAGTCCACGCAGCAAGGGGGCGTGGCCGTCGATATGGCCGCCCTGAAAGGCTTCCAGCTTGGCCATGCAGGCCGGATCCTTGGCGAGCACGCCGGGGAAGTTCATGAACTCGGCGAGGCCGATGACCTGGGAATGATCGCGGAACGGCAGCAGGTCCTCGATGTCGAGCTTCGCGCCGGCGGTTTCCAGATGGGTGGCTGGCACGCAGCTCGAGAGCTGGACGCGGATATCCATGATGGTCTGTTCGGAGCAATCGAGAAAATACTGAATACCGGTGGCACCGATGACATTGGCGATTTCGTGCGGATCGCAGATCGCCGTGGTGATGCCACGCGGCAGGACACAGCGATCAAACTCATGCGGTGTGACAAGCGAACTTTCGATGTGCAGATGGGTGTCGATGAAACCCGGCACCACGATCTTGCCGGTGATGTCGATTGTCTCGATGCCCTCGTAGCTCTCCAGTGTGCCGACGATCCGGTCGCCGCAGATGGCGATGTCGCCCTCCCGCAATTCGCCGGTGGTCAGATCGAACAGCTTGCCACCCTTCAGGACAATGTCGGCGGGCGTTCTGCCTGTGCCCTGATCAATCATGTCGCCAAGTCTGCTCGTCATGGCTTGTTCCCTTGCTGGTCGTCCGAATCAAAAACCGGCCGGCATTTCTGCCAGCCGGTCGAGTTTACCCTAAAACGAGGTCTTACATCTTGTCGGTGATGTCCGAAGTCCAGGCGCCTTCCGGCTGCTTGGTGATGATGCCCTGATCAAGCAGTGCCTTGGCTGTGCGCTCGTAAGCTGCTTCGATCAACTTGGCGTCCGGCTTGTCGATCAGTTTGGCCACTTCACCCATCATGCGGACCTGGTGGTTTTCGTCCTGGCCGCCATTTTCCATGACGATGCCGGCTGCTTCTTCCGGATTGGCAATGGCGTATTCCCAGCCCTTCATCGAGGCAGACACGAACTTGACCATCTTCTCGGCGAAAGCCGGATCGGCAAGATCGTCTTCCATCGCATAAAGACCGTCCTCGAGCAGGTCGTTGCCCATGGCGGAGTAGTTGAAGACGATCAGATCGTCGGCCGTGTAGCCGGCGTCGATAAGCTGCCAGTACTCGTTGTAGGTCATGACCGAAATGCAGTCAGCCTGCTTCTGGATCAGCGGCTGCACGTCAAAGCTCTGCTTGAGAACGGTGACACCGTCATCGCCGCCTTCGGTGGAGAGACCGAGCTTGTTCATCCATGCAAAGAACGGATATTCGTTGCCGTAGAACCAGACACCGAGGGTGTGGCCCTTGAAGTCTTCTTCGGTCTGGACCGGGCCATCGGCCGGGCAAACCAGCTGCATGCCGGCCTTCTTGTAAGGCTGGGCGATGTTGACCAGGCCAACGCCCTTTTCGCGGGCTGCGAGCGCGCCGCCCATCCAGTCGACGATGACGTCAGCGCCGCCGCCGGCGATGACCTGTTCCGGTGCGATGTCCGGGCCGCCCGGCTTGATTTCGACGTCGAGGCCGGCTTCATCATAAAAGCCCTTGTCCTTGGCAACGAAGTAGCCGGCGAACTGGGCCTGGGCGACCCATTTGAGTTGCAGCGTCACCTTGTCGGCAGCGCTTGCGGCGCCTGCCATCAGTGTCATGGTGAGTGCCAGTGTCAGTCCAAGTGTTTTTTTCATTTTTGGTTCCTCTCTGGTTGCGGCTCAGGGCTATCTATCTGCGATAGCTCGGATGCCAGAATGTGACGGTGCGCTCGAGAAGTGCAAGTGCCCCATAGAATAAAGACCCGACAATCGCTGCCATGGCGATTTCCGCCCAGACCATGTCGAGGTTCATCCGACCCACTTCGGTCGAAATGCGAAAGCCCATGCCGACGATGGGCGTGCCGAAGAACTCGGCGACGATGGCGCCGATCAGCGCCAGCGTCGAGTTGATCTTCAGCGCATTGAAGATGAAAGGCATCGCTGCCTGCAGCCTGAGCTTGACGAGCACCTGCCAATGGGTGGCACCATAGGTGCGCATCAGGTCGCGCTCCATGTCGCTGGTTGCGGCAAGGCCTGCAAGCGTGTTCACCAGCATCGGGAAAAAGGTCATGACGATGACGACCGCTGCCTTGGATTGCCAGTCGAAGCCGAACCAGATCACCATAACCGGCGCAATGCCAATCATCGGCAGGGCCGAGACCATGTTGCCGATCGGCAAGAGCCCGTTGGCAAAGAAGCGGAACCGGTCGGCGAGGATGGCGACCAGAAAGCCGGTCGAGCAGCCGACGACGTAGCCGAACAGCACGGCCTTGAGCACGGTCTGCTGGAAATCGGCTGCCAGGATCGATGTTGAGGTGACGATCCGCGCGCCGATGGCAGAAGGCGGCGGCAGCAGCACAAAGGGGACGCCGGCGCCGCGGATGATGCATTCCCACAGGATCACGACCCAGATGCCGAACAGGGCTGGTACGATGAGCGCCGAGCCGCGTCCCTCGCTGCCGCGACTGCCATCGCCCGAAAGCACGGTCACCAGCCGCCAGCCGAGAAGCCAGGCTGCCGTCAGGGCAGCAAAATAGCCCTGGCCTGCGGTTCCGAAGGCATCGGTCAGGCCTGCGATCAGCAGGGCCGCCGCGCCGAAACTCGACAGCGTCAGCACCGCCGTCTGCAAGGTGTAGCTGAGCGGCAGCATGGAGAGCAGCGCCCCCGCCAGCAGGATGGCAACCACTGCCAGTGATGAAGCCGAACTCATGCTTTCGGTAAACGGCAGACCGGTGAGGCTGTAGAGGGTAGCCAGCAGAGCCATCAGCGCCTGCCAGTTGGGTCGGAACACGCTCATTGGGTTTTTGCTCCCATGCGGGTGTTGACGAACCGGCCGATGACATCAACCGCCGTGACCAGCAGGATGGCGACAATCGAACCGGCAATCAGGGCTGCGAAGATATCGACGGTTTGGCTGTAATAGGAGCCGGCCAGAAGCTTGGAGCCGATGCCTGCCACCGCGCCGGTTGGCAGTTCGCCGACAATGGCGCCGATCAGGCTTGCGGCGATCGCCACCTTCATCGAGGTGAAGAAGAAAGGCACCGAAGCCGGGATGCGCAGCTTCCACAGGGTCTGCAGCTTGTTGGCCGAATAGGTCCGCATCAGGTCGAGATGCAGCACATCTGGCGAACGCAGGCCCTTGACCATGCCGACGGCGACCGGGAAGAACGACAGATAGGTCGAGATCAGAGCCTTGGGCAGAAGCCCGGTGACGCCGATGGCCGACAACAGCACGATGATCATCGGCGCAATGGCGAGAATCGGGATCGTTTGCGAGGCGATGATCCAGGGCAGGAACGAGCGGTCGAGCGCCGGGATGTGGACGATGCCGATGGCGATCGCCACGCCGAGTGCTGTGCCCATGGCAAAACCGAGCAGCGTCGCCGAAAGCGTGATCCAGGAATGATAGACCAGGCTGCGCTTCGACCAGGGTTTGACCGTAAAGGTGTTCTTCCAAAGGTTCGATGCGACCTGATGCGGTGCCGGCATGGTCGGCTTCGGCTGGCTCATGGTCTTCATGAAGAATTCGCCTGCAGTGCGGGTGATGTCCGCGCGGCGGTCGAAATCGCGCTGGAACGGCGCATTCATTGAGTAGGCTGCGACATACCAGGCAATCACGATAACCAGCAGGATGGAGCCGACGGGGATCAGGCGGTCCCTGATGAAGCTGGGTTCATTCATGCCGCACCTCCGGGCCAGCGCATCCACAGCGTCGGGATACCTTCTTCGGTGGCGGTGTCGCGACGGCTGAAATCCTCATGGAAACCCTCGCGCTCGTAAAAGCGCAGGGCATCAGTGTTGCGTTCGAATACGGTGAGTTCGAGACCTTCGGGATGTGCTGCCTTTGCCGCATCAAGCAGCATTTTGCCGACACCCTTGCCGCGTCCGCCGGGACGCAGATAGAGCGCCGGGACAAAACCGTCATTGCTCATCGAGAGGTAGCCGGTGATCACGCCAGCTTCTTCCGCCACGAAGAGTGTGCGGGCTTCAAGCAAGGACGGGACGAACAGTGCCTCAACATCCGCGTGATTCAACGTGCGCGGAAGCCATTCGGTGGCGTCGATGTAGTCATTGATAATGGCTGCGCAGACCGGAAGATCGGCTGCGGTGGCGTAGCGTAACGTCAATCCGCTGTTTCGTGTTCGGAGCATGCTACTCATCATAGCTGTGCCCTGCCTTCAGTCCTTCACGGACCTGATGCGCGATCTTGAGGAATTCCGGCGTTTCGCGGATGTCGAGTGGCCGGTCTGTACCCAGTGCGCTGCAGTCTATGATCTCGTGAATGCGGCCCGGCCGCGGGCTCATCACCACGATCTTGGTCGACAGGAAAACGGCTTCCGGGATCGAGTGGGTGACGAAGACAACGGTCTTTTTGGTCTTGGCCCAGAGCTTGAGCAATTGCTCGTTCAGATGGTCGCGGACGATCTCGTCCAGAGCGCCGAAAGGTTCGTCCATCAGCAGCATGGCCGGCTCAACGGCGAGGGCACGGGCGATGGAGGCGCGCTGCTGCATACCGCCGGACAGCTGCCAGGGAAACTTCTTCTCGAAGCCAGCCAGGTTGACCAGTTCCAGATTGCTCTTGATCCGGCCCGAGCGGGTTGCCTTGTCGAGGCCCATGACCTCGAGCGGCAGCGAGATGTTGTCCTCAATGGTGCGCCAGGGCAGCAGCGCCGCCTGCTGGAACACATAACCATAGGCGCGGGCAAGACGTGCCTGCTCGGGTGTCATGCCGTTGACCGACACGGTGCCGCCGGTGGGCTTTTCCAGATCGGCAATCACCCTGAGAAGCGTGGTCTTGCCGCAGCCTGACGGACCGATCAACGAGACGAATTCCCCCTCGGCGATATCGAGTGTGATGTCCTTGAGCGCATGCACCGGACCGTCATTGGTCTCGAAGGTGAGGTCCAGATTTTGGGCAGAGATGACTGTCTCAGGCATGTGTTGCTGCTTTTTGTTTCATTGTGTTCCCCGAGAATTCCGTTTCGTCGGCCCTTGCCAGCACCAGAGTTGATACTGGCAAGTTTTGTGCCATCAAACCCCGGTCGCCGGGATGCCGGAGCGTTCGACCTTGCGTGGGGAGGAGACTTCCTTCCAGGTCGACAGCGCCTTGTTGGTCGGCGTTACCGGCTCGCGCTTGATGAACTCGCCGTGGCCTTCCTGCGGCTTGACCTCGCCATCGTCGACAGCCACCCGGCCACGGGTCAGCGTGTAGCGCGGCAGGCCCTTGACCTGCTTGCCTTCAAACACGTTGTAGTCGATCGCCGACTGTTGAGTGCCTGCGGAAATGGTCTTGGACTTCTCCGGATCCCAGACCACCAGATCAGCATCGGCGCCGACGAGCACCGCGCCCTTTTTCGGGTAGCAGTTGAGGATCTTGGCGATGTTGGTCGAGGTGACGGCGACGAACTCGTTCATGGTCAGCCGCCCGGTGGCCACGCCATAGGTCCAGAGCATCGGCATGCGGTCTTCGAGCCCGCCGGTGCCGTTGGGTATTTTTGTGAAATCGCCGACTCCATAGCGCTTCTGTTCGGTCGAGAAAGCGCAATGGTCGGTGGCGACCACTTGCAGCGAGCCGGCGGACAGTCCGGCCCAGAGTGAATCCTGATGCAGCTTGTTGCGGAAGGGCGGGCTCATCACCCGGCGGGCGGCGTGGTCCCAATCGGGATTGGCGTATTCGCTCTCGTCCAGCGTGAGATGCTGGATCAACGGTTCGCCCCAGACCCGCATGCCCTTCTGGCGGGCACGGCGGATGGCTTCGTGGCTCTGCTCGCAGGATGTGTGCACCACATAGAGCGGTGTGCCGGCCATGTCGGCGATCATGATGGCGCGGTTGGTGGCTTCACCCTCGACTTCGGCCGGACGGGAATAGGCGTGGGCCTCGGGGCCGTTGTTTCCCTCTGCGAGAAGTTTTTGCTGCAATTGGGCCACCACATCGCCGTTTTCGGCATGGACCATGGCGATGCCGCCCAATTCGCCGACGCGGGAGAACGAGGAATACATCTCGTCATCATCGACCATCAACGCGCCCTTGTAGGCCATGAAGTGCTTGAAGGTGGTGATACCCTTGTCCTTGACCACGGTCTCCATCTCGTTGAACACCTGCTCGCCCCACCAGGTGATCGCCATGTGGAAAGAGTAGTCGCAATGGGCGCGGGTCGACTTGTTGTCCCACATCTGGATCGCTTCCAAGAGCGACTGACCGGGCGCGGGCAGGGCGAAATCGATCACCATGGTGGTGCCGCCTGAAAGTGCTGCGCGGGTGCCGCTTTCGAAATCATCGGTCGAATAGGTGCCCATGAACGGCATCTCGAGATGGGTGTGCGGGTCAATGCCGCCGGGCATGACATAGCAGCCGGTGGCATCGAGCGATGTGTCGCCGACGAGGTTGGGGCCGATGGCGGTGATCACCCCGCCCTCGATCATAACGTCCGCCTTGTAGGTCAGATCTGCGGTGACAATGGTTCCGTTCTTAATGACGGTGGTGCTCATGATGCACGTCCTCTTGCTGTTCCAGTTTTTGGTTTGATCAGCCGTCTTTATGCGGCCTTCTCAAAAAAACATCGGTCGTTTAGTCGTCATAGCCGGGGTTCACCCGGTCGAGCAGTTTCTTGCTTTCCTCGAAATGCGAGAACTCGGCGTCCTTGTAGACTTCCCATTCCTGCGCGACGGATTCCGCCAGTTCATCGCTCATCACATTGAGCGGCTGGCCGGTGGAATAGGCCAGCACCATGGTGCGGGCGGCGCGTTCGAGGTGATACATGGCGTCAAAAGCCTCGGCCACCGTGCGAGCCACGGTGGTGACGCCGTGATTGGCCATCATGACGTTGGAATAGTTGCCGATGGAGGCCGCGATGCGCTCGCCTTCGGCTTCGTCATTGGCGATACCGCCGAAGCTCATGTCCATTGCCAGCCGGTTGAAGAAGCGTGCGGTGGTCTGGTCGATTGGCTTGATAGAGGGATCTTTCAGCCCGGCGAGGGCTGTGGCGTGCGGAGGATGCAGATGCAGGGCCACGCGGGCATGCGGCACATGGCGGTGGATGGCGCCGTGGATGGACCAAGCGGAGGGATCGGGCGCGTCCGGCCGGTTCATCGTGTCGGGATCGTCGGCATCAATCAGTAGCAGTTCGCTGGCCTTGGCTGTGGAAAAATGCTTCCAGCGCGGGTTCATCAGGAATGTCTTGCCGTCAGGTGACACGGCTGCGGAGAAATGGTTGGCGACACCTTCGTGCCAATTGTAATAAGCGGCGAGCCGGAGGGCGGCTGCGAGGTCTATGCGAAGCTGAACTTCGGTAGTGTCGATGGTCGTGTCAGCAGTCATTGGCTTTCTCGTCTCCAGCGTTAGGATCAGTCTTGGAGGTCGCTACATTGCTCTAGTTTGACGACACCGCCGTTCGTAACCATCAGGAAATCATGTCCACCATTGTCATTTCTCGTAAATATGAACAAGGCTCTGGACCGACGGTTCCCCCAATCGCCTTTGCAGGTCACATTGTACAAACTCGCGTTCATTCCTTGGACACTGACGGCAGAGCTAATGTCACAAGAGCTTTCACACTCATTCCAAGACCCCTTATCGATCAACTTCTGTGTACCCATGCATTCGTCGGAAGGCAGGCACCAGCCATTGGGATCTGCGGCATGAGCGTTTCCCCCGACAAATGCAACGATCGCTAGAACAATAGCGCCGGATATGTTGGAGAACCTCACTCCACCACTCCGGCGGTTTCGACAACTGCGTGCATGAGCACATCGCAGCCGGCACCAGCCCATTCCTTCGTAATGTCCTCGGCTTCGTTGTGCGAGAGGCCATCAACACAGGGGCACATGACCATGGCGGTCGGCGCCACACGGTTGATCCAGCAGGCATCGTGGCCGGCGCCCGAGATGATGTCCATGTGCGAATAGCCGAGCCGTTCGGCAGCGTCGCGAACGGCCTTGACGCAAGCGTGATCGAATTCCGGCGGGTCGAACTGGCCGACGATCTCGGCCTCGAAGCTGACGCCGAGTGCATCGCAGAGTTTCGGCGCTTCGGCCATCAGCCGGTCAACCATGCCGTTGAGCGTGTCGAGTTCATGGCTGCGGAAGTCGATGGTGAAGACCACCTTGCCCGGAATGATGTTGCGGGAATTGGGATAGACGTCGATATGGCCGATGGCGCCGACGGCGTTGGGCGCATTGTCCATCGCAATCTCGTGCACCAGCTCGGTGATCTGGGCCAGACCGCGGCCGGCGTTCAGCCGCATCGGCATCGGTGTCGAACCGGTGTGGCTTTCCTTGCCAGTGACAGTGCACTGGATCCAGCGCAGGCCCTGGCCATGGGTGACGACGCCGATGTCCTTGCCCTTGGCTTCAAGGATCGGGCCCTGCTCGATGTGGAGTTCAAACAGCGCATGCATCTTGCGGGCACCGACTTCCTCGTCGCCCTTCCAGCCGATGCGTTCAAGCTCGTCGCCAAAGCGCTTGCCCTTGGCGTCGACCTTGTCATAAGCCCAGTCCTGGGTGTGGACCCCGGCAAACACGCCCGACGCCAGCATTGCGGGTGCAAAGCGGGTGCCTTCCTCGTTGGTCCAGTTGACCACGACGATCGGGTGTTTCGTCTTGATGTCGAGATCGTTGAGGGTGCGGACCAGTTCAAGGCCTGCGAGCACACCGAGGACACCATCATACTTGCCGCCGGTGGGCTGTGTATCGAGGTGAGAGCCGACATAGACCGGCAGTGCATCGGGATCGGTTCCTGGGCGGGTCATGAACATGTTGCCCATGGTGTCGACGCCCATCGACAGGCCGGCCTGTTCACACCATTTGCGGAACAGATGACGGCCTTCGCCGTCCTCGTCCGTCAGCGTCTGGCGGTTGTTGCCGCCGGCGATGCCAGGGCCGATCTTGGCCATGTCCATGAGCGAATCCCAGAGCCTGTCGGCGTTGATGCGAAGATTTGCTGCGGGTGCGGACATGGTCGTCTCCTATTTCAGTTCGACTTCGACAAAGCTCATGGTCTTTGTCCCGGCATTGATGACATTGTGCTCGACCCCGAGCGGGCGGCGATAGGCGTCGCCGGCCGCCATGGTCACAGTGCGCGAGGTTCCGCCGGGTTCCTCGAGCATCATTTCGCAGTCCGTGACCAGTGTGATCACGTAATCATGACCGTGAACATGCCATCCGGTTTCAGCCCCGGGAGCGAAATCGAAGCGCGTCACGCGGACGCGGTCGTCATCGACCAGGGTTGTTGCGTTGGCGGGTTCGCGGGTCATGGGTCAGCTCGGGAAGGTGAAAACGGCGCCGGACTTGATGCCGTTGGGCCAGCGCGAGGTGATGGTTTTAAGCCGCGTGTAGAAGCGCACGCCTTCAGGGCCGTAGATGGAGTGATCGCCAAACAGCGAGCGCTTCCAGCCGCCGAAGGAATGATAGGCGACCGGCACCGGGATCGGCACGTTGATGCCGACCATGCCGACTTCGATGGAATCGGAAAACGCGCGAGCGGCATCACCATCACGGGTGAAGATCGCGGTGCCGTTGCCATATTCATGGTCGTTGATCATCTTGACGGCGTCATCGAATGTGCCGGCGCGAACCACTGAAAGAACAGGTCCGAAGATCTCTTCCTTGTAGATGGTCATGTCGGTGGTGACGCGGTCAAACAGCGTGCCGCCGACGAAATAGCCGTCCTCGTAGCCCTGCAACGAGAAGCCGCGGCCATCGACCACCAGGTCAGCGCCTTCGCTGACGCCCTGGTCGATATAACCCAGCACCTTTTCCTGATGCATCTTGGTAACCACAGGACCCATTTCGGCGGCATCATCGGTGGCCGGGCCGATCTTCAGGGCCTCGACGCGGGGCTTGAGTTTTTCCACCAGCGCATCGGCGGTCTTCTCACCCACGGGAACCGCAACCGAGATTGCCATGCAGCGTTCACCGGCGGACCCGTAGCCCGCACCCATCAGCGCATCGGCAACCTGGTCCATGTCGGCGTCGGGCATGACCACCATATGGTTCTTGGCGCCGCCGAGCGCCTGCACGCGCTTGCCGTTGGCGGTACCGCGCGAATAGACATATTCGGCGATCGGGGTAGAGCCGACGAAGCTGATCGCCTTGACGTCGGGGTGATCAAGCAGCGTGTCGACCGCAAGCTTGTCGCCGTGGATGACGTTGAGCACACCTTCGGGAAAGCCGGCTTCCTGGAACAGTTTCCAGGCCAGCATGGGTGCTGATGGATCACGCTCGGACGGCTTCAGGACGAAGGTGTTTCCGCAGGCGATTGCGATCGGGTACATCCACATCGGCACCATGGCCGGAAAGTTGAACGGCGTTATGCCGGCGACAACGCCAAGCGGCTGGCGGTCGGCGATGGAATCCACGCCGGGGCCGACATTGCGGGAGAAATCGCCCTTCAGCAGATTGGGAATGCCGCAGGCAAATTCGACCACTTCAATACCGCGGGTGACTTCACCCAGCGCGTCATCATGGGTCTTGCCATGTTCGCGCGAGATCTCGCGGGCGATGTCGGCGGCGTGCCTGTCGAGCAGTTCCTTGAACTTGAACATGTAGCGGGCGCGCTTGAGTGGCGGCATCGCGCCCCAGGCCGGTTGCGCTGCTTTGGCGGAGGCGACGGCTGCGTTGATTTCCTCAACGGTCGACAGCGGCAGTTCGGCAATCTGCTCGCCGGTTGCCGGGTTGAAGACCGGGGAGCGTCGATCGGAGCCGGAAACGGTGAGTTTGCCGCCAACGGCGTTTTCAATGATCTGCATGGTCAGGCGACCCCTTTGAGTACTTTACGCAGTTTTTCAAACAATTCGTCGATCTGATCCTTCGAGATGATCAACGGCGGCGACAGCGCGATGATGTCGCCGGTGGTGCGGATCAGCAAGCCGTCATCATAGGCTTTGAGGAAGGCCGAGAAGGCACGCTTGGTCGGCTCGCCTGCTATAGGATCCAGCTCGATGGCGCCGATCAGTCCGGTGTTGCGGATGTCGATGACATGCGGGCAATCTTTCAGCGAATGCAGCTGCTCTTCCCAGTAGGGCGCGATTTCTGCAGCGCGGGTGAGCAAGCCATCTTCCTTGTAGGTCTCGAGTGTGGCGAGGGCCGCGGCTGAAGCGATCGGGTTGCCCGAATAGGTGTAGCCGTGGAAGAACTCGATCATGTGCTCGGGGCCTTGCATGAAGGCATCGTGGATCTCCGAGGTGACAAAGACCGCACCCATCGGGATGACGCCGTTGGTCAGTCCCTTGGCACTGGTGATCATGTCCGGCATGACATCATAATGCTGAGCAGCGAAAGGCGAGCCGAGACGGCCGAAACCTGTGATGACTTCGTCGAAGATCAGCAGGATGCCGTGCTTTGTGCAGATCTCGCGCAGCTTCTTGAGGTAGCCCTTCGGCGGGATCAATACGCCGGTGGAGCCAGCGACAGGCTCGACGATGACGGCGGCGATGGTTGAGGCATCATGCAGGGTGACAATGCGCTCGAGTTCGCTCGCCAGATCGCCGCCATGCTCGGGCTGGCCTTTGGTGAAGGCGTTCTGGGCCGGAAGATGGGTGTGCGGCATGTGGTCGACACCGGTCAACAGGGTGCCGAACATCTTGCGGTTGGTGACGATGCCGCCGACCGAAATGCCGCCGAAATTGACACCGTGATAACCGCGCTCGCGGCCGATCAGACGGGAGCGGGCGCCATCGCCCTTCACCCGGTGATAGGCGAGCGCCACCTTCAGCGCAGTTTCGACCGATTCTGAACCCGAATTGGTGAACAACACGTGGTTCATGCCCTCAGGGGCGATATCAACCAGCTTGTTGGCCAGCTCAAAGGCCTTGGGGTGACCCATCTGGAAAGCCGGCGCGTAGTCCAGTTCGCCTGCCTGCTGGGCGATTGCCTCGGTAATCTTGGGGCGGCAATGGCCGGCGTTGACGCACCAGAGGCCAGCCGTGCCATCGAGGATCTGGCGGCCATCTGAAGCGGTAAAATGCATGTCCTTGGCACCAACCAGCATGCGCGGGTTCTGCTTGAACTGGCGGTTGGCGGTAAACGGCATCCAGAAGGCGCGCATATCGTTGGGGGTTGTGTTGAGCCGGTTAGACATGGCTGGTGCGCCTCCTGACGCAAAGTGTTCCCAAATTTTGGCCAATTGCCCTATTTTTAGGCTTTTTTTCCGCATTCACACTGAATGACGAAAATATTGACTGTTTGATAAAACTCTATCAGGGTCAATCATGCGGTCAAGGCAAATTCGGCGGTCTCCGCAAGAGCTTTGTCGGACATATTGCAGTTGATCGATGGAATGACATGGAGCGCACAACTTGAAGGCAAGAGCCACGGAAACCCAGCGCAAAACGCGCATTCAGATGGAGAACGAAGAGCGCATCCTTGATGCCGCCCTTGAAGAATTTTCCGCTCACGGATTTCGCGGCGCCACCATCGACAGGATCGCCGACCATGCCGGCATGTCAAAGCCCAATCTGCTTTATTATTTCCGTCGAAAGCAGGACATGTACGAGGCGCTGATTGCGCGTTTGCTTGAAACCTGGCTCGAACCGTTGAAAGAACTTGATGCGGCCGGCGACCCGCTGCCGGAGCTGCAATCCTATATTCGCCGAAAGCTGGAGATGTCGCGGGATTTTCCACGAGAAAGCCGGCTCTTCGCCAACGAGATTCTGCAGGGTGCGCCGCGCATCAAGCGGTTGCTTGAAAGCGAACTCAAGCCTCTGGTCGATGAGAAGGTTGAAGTCCTGCATGGCTGGATGAGGGACGGGCAGATCAACCCGGTTGATGCCCGCCACCTTATTTTTTCGATCTGGTCAACCACTCAGCACTATGCCGATTTTGATACGCAGGTGCAGGTGATCCTCGGTCCGGACCGGGGATCAGACGGCCGTTTCGAGGATGCCGCGCGCTATCTCGAAACGCTGTTTCTCGATGGGCTGCGGCCTCAGTCGGCAGCGCTTTGATTTCCTGGCGGGTCCCGGCTGATGTCTTCGTCCTTTAGCTGATCAGTCCTACCGCCCGGCGGCCTTCCTCGGTCTTCAGCGAGAAATCATCGCCGTCATAGGCGCGGCCGGCGTCGGTGCTCAGCCATGCGATTGCCTCGCCGACCCATTCTGGCGAGATATGCTGAGACCAGTTGAGCTGGCTCACCGGGTTAACGCCGGACTCCTTGATTGACCGCTGCATGTCGGTGGCCACGGTGCCGGGGGACAGGCCGACGACCCGAACTTTGTCGTCCATGCATTCCATGTGCGCATTGCGTGTCAGCGACAGAACCGCTGCCTTGGTGGCGCAATAGTGGCTCCAGCCTTCTAGCGCGCCGGTCGCAGCACCCGACGAGATGTTGATGATCACGCCGCCGCCCTGCTGCTTCATGACGGGGATTGCCGCGCGCAGACCGTGATAGACGCCTTTGACGTTGACATCGACGACCTGGTCCCAGGCCTCAGGATCGGAATCCTCGATGCGGGCAATAGGGTCAATCAGGCCGGCATTGTTGACCAGGATATCGAGGCTGCCAAAGTGAGAGACAGCCTTGCTGACGGCGCTGTCCACATCGTTGTAACGGGCCACATCGCAGGCGACAGCCAGAGCCTTGTCGCCAATCTCGGAGGCGATGCGCTCGCAGTCGTGTGTTGAGCGGGCCGCGAGAACGACGTTGGCGCCGTAGCCAGCGAGAATGCGACTCGCCGCTTCACCAATGCCGCGGCTGGCTCCGGTGATCAGTGCAGTCTTGCCGGTGAGATCGATGCTCATTGAGAAATCCTTGGTGCGGGAGGCTTTTGTCAACCGATAGCGCAAGACATCAGTTTGGCCAAGCAGGGGTTATCGTAAAGTCGTCTCGATTTGGCGCTACCAGCAGCAGCTCAGCGGGATGGGGAGCTTTCACAATTGTTGTTCAATGCTGCGGGAATAAATCAAGAAACCTTGATATAATTCTGGCGTTGCGAAGTCGCTTGGGTTAAGCGGGCACCGAACGCTGATGCAAAGGAGCCGATCATGAGCATTGTCATACATCACAATCCTGGATGCGGGACGTCGCGGAACGTGCTGGAAATCATCCGGGCTTTTGCGGAAGAGCCGGTGGTCGTCGAGTATCTGGAAACAGGCTGGACCCGGCCGCAGCTACAGGCGTTGTTTGCAGCTGCCGACCTGACACCGCGCAGTGCGCTTCGGGTGTCAAAATCACCGGCCGAAGAGCTTGGCCTCACCGATCCGGCCGTCAGCGACGAGGCCATTCTTGACGCGATGCTGGAGCATCCGGTGCTGGTCAACCGGCCGATCGTCTGCACGCCGAAGGGTGTGGCGCTGTGCCGTCCATCGGAAACCGTGTTTGCGCTTCTCGATGTTGCCTCCGGTACCAGCTACACCAAGGAAGACGGCGAGGTGATTGTCGCGCCATGAGTGAAGACATGCCCAACATCGTTTCCGGCAGCCTGGTGCGCCCGGACATCGGGACGCTTTCTCTGCCCGGTGAGGCCGGTCACCCGCCGCGGGTTTTAATGCTCTATGGCTCTTTGCGGGCGCGGTCCTATTCCCGCTTCCTGACGCAGGAGGCTGCGCGGGTGCTTGAAGCGCTGGGCGCTGAAGTCAGGATCTTTGATCCGGCCGGCTTGCCTTTGGTTTCCGATGATGCCGAAAGCCATCCCAAAGTGGCTGAATTGCGGGAGCTTTCGCTGTGGTCTGAAGCGCAAGTCTGGTGCTCGCCGGAACGTCATGGCGCGATGACCGGCGTGATGAAGACGCAGATCGACTGGTTGCCGCTGGCGCCAATCGGCGGGGTTCGGCCAACGCAAGGGCGGACACTGGCGCTGATGCAGGTCAGTGGCGGATCGCAGAGTTTCAACACGCTCAACCAGATGCGTGTTCTCGGGCGCTGGATGCGGATGATCACCATTCCCAACCAGTCATCGGTTCCCAAGGCATTCGCAGAATTCGACGAAGACGGTCGGATGCAGGCGTCGCCGTTTTACAATCGCATGGTCGATGTGATGGAAGAGCTGATGAAGTTCACGCTGCTGACGCGCGGTCGGGCGGACTATCTTGTCGATCGCTACTCGGAGCGGGTGGAAAGCGCCGAAGCGCTTTCCCAGCGTGTGAACCAGCGCTCAATCTAGCACAGTTGCACGCGCAACCGAAACTGCGGTTGCGCGTGACCAGCTCAGACCGCGCCGGTGTATTCGCCGCGCGCCGGGTAGTCGTTCTTGATGGCGAAATCGAGTGCGCCGACCAGTTCGGAAAAATGCGGACGCACGAACGGCATGGTCTGGACCGAGCCGTAATAGAGCGTCTGTTCCGGCGTGACCATGAACAGGCCGGGTTCGGAAAACAGGGCCGGTTCTTCGATGCCGATCGAGGTCGTGCCGCGAGAGGTCGAAATGTAGAGCCCCCACTCGCGTGCCTTTTCAAGCGGAAGATCGTAGCCAAAGCGCAGCGTGTCGGCGCCGATCTTGTCGGCCATCTGGCGGGTGCGCTCTTCGCCATCTGAACTGATGGCGATGGTGGCCACGCCGCGTTCGGCAAAATCGGCGACGCGCTTCTGGAATTCGGTAAGATAATTGGCGCAGATCGGGCAGTGAAGTCCGCGATAAAAGCAGATGATGGTTCCGCGCTCTGACGCATCGGTGGTGAGATCAAACGTGCCGTGTTCGAGTGTCGGGACTTTGAGGTCAGGGGTTTTTTGGCGGGGAAGCAGCATGAAAAAGCCTTTCGATTGGTGATTGTGAAAGCACACTACAGGAATTATGGTCTGTAAAATCCGAATAAACCGATGGAAACACCGATATGGCCCGAATGGACAGGCTGACAGCGCTGATGGAGCGGTTCACCTTGCAGGTGAGGCCTGCGCAGTTGGACACAGCCACGATGGTGGTGACAGCGGGCACCGAGGGCACCTCAGGGCAGATCTGGTTTGGACGGGCAGGGGTCGGTTCCGGGTTGTCGGCGGAAATCGTGCTGTTCGCCGCAGACGTTGACTGGGGTGGGGCTTCCAACCCGCTGCTGGCTGCGCTGCCGGACAAGGTCTGTTTCGATTTGTCCGGTGACCCCGAGGCCGCAAGTGTGGTTGAGCTGATGCATTCCGAACTTGCCACGGCGCGCTGCGGTTCCGGGTCGGTCGTCAACCGGCTCGGAGAAGTCATGGTGGTGCGGTTGCTCCGTGCCCAGATCGAGGCTGGGTCTACCGAGCCCGGGCTGCTCTCAGGGCTCTCGGATGCAAGACTGAGCCGGGCCATCGTTGCGATTCACGGCAATCCCGGTCGCAACTGGCGCAATGATGACCTTGCGGAGATCGCTGGGCTGTCTCTCAGCCGTTTTGCCGAAACATTTGCCAGCGCGGTCGGCGAAACCCCAGCGGCTTACCTGCGCAGGTGGCGGCTGCTTGTGGCGCGGCAGGATCTTCAGAATGGAGATCGCGTCGACGCGGTGGCGCGCCGCTATGGCTATCAATCGACGGAAGGTTTTGCGCGCGCCTTCCGCCAGCATTACGGGGAGAATCCGCTCGCCATGCGTGGCAGCAGGGTGGGCCATGAGTTGCTGGAGCCTGCCCGGGGCTAAGGTTGGCGGTCGGCCCAATTGCGGCCGATGTCATTGGCGAGATCGCCAATGGACGCCTGGCTCCAGCCCTCTCGGCTGGCTTTGACATAACCGACAAAGGCCAGGTTGCCGCGCTTGCGAATTGCCGACACCGCAACGCTGTCGGGCATGATGGTTCTGACACCGTAGATTTCCATGATCGGTAGATCGAGATGCGGCATGACACGGTGGATCAGCTCGGTGCAGAAGGTGCAATCCGGTGAATCGACGTCGAACAGGAAGTCAAACCTCATGCCCAGCGAGCCGAAGAGGTCGAGCGCGGTTTTGCGCCGTTGGCTCTGGCCGGTGAATCGTGGCCTGAGAATTGCGACAGCATCGGTGTTGAGCACGATCGAGGGTTTTGACAGATGCACGCCCCTGGCATCGGCTTCAATGAAGACGTGCCCATTGCGGACAGTTTTGGCGTGAGATTTGACCTTGGGTGACGTCCACACGCTGAGCTGGCGCAGTTCCTGCTCGGTTCCGAGATAGATGGCCGCGTGGCCGAAAAGGCCTGGGATCATCTGCCCGGAGCGCCTTCCCTTCGAGCTGACCAGAACAATGTCGAGCGGCTCCAGCACACCGAGCACGGCTTTCTGGGCGGCCTTCCTGGATTTGAGATAGCCGCTGCGCCAGGCGACATGGCTCAGGACCGTGCCCAGTGCCGGGGCGACGGTCCGTGCCATGTCCACATACCAGCCAGGATAGTCTTCCATGTTGGTGCAGCAGGCGTGCAGACTGGCCTTTGCCGGCTTGAGGTGCTCCTCCCCGGTGCCGATTTGAGCGCAGCCTTGAACAAGCAGGATCAGGGCAAGAAGCAGCCCGAGAGCAGACCGGTGAGGGGAAGGCAGCAGATCGGGACACTTCATGTACGGGACCAATATTCAGCGACAGCCGACCATGCCCGGAAACCAGACCGGGAAAGGCCACTTCTGAATGGCCACAATTCGATCCGGGGGCAATGCCGATTGGTCACGCGGGGCACGGGACATTGGTGTTACGAGGCATGGCAGACGCGGCCATCATTGCGACAGCGGCGCTGCCCGGTAGCGGAAGTCCTGCATTTCATCTTCGATGAGCCGCAATTCCGATTGCTGGCGACCGATGTCACGTTCGATGCCTCGGATGTCGCGGCGGTTGTTGTCAATCCGCCGTTCCACGGTTCTGCGGTCATCGGTGCCGTCGCTGAGCAGTTTCTCGTCCTCGCGGATGGACTGCTCGAGGCTGCGGATACGCGATTCAAGAGAGTTGATGTGGTTCTTTCTTCTGTGATGGGTCTGGCCGAGCTCATAGCCTTCCCGGAAACCTGGCTCCAGGTTGGCCGGGCAGACATTGGCGTAGGTCTTGCCCTGACTTCCGACGCTCAAACCGTTGAGCGGTGTGCAGTAGCGCGGCAGCCCCTGCTGGTAGCCCTGATACCAGACGGTCTGGTTGGCGGCGACACCTGCTTTGGCGCAAGCCTTGACGTGGCGGGCAAAGCGGTTCTGCGGCTCATAGCCGGCCGCGCCGTCCTGTTCACCAATCACGCGCCAATCAGCGATGGCGCATTCCTCTTTCGACATGGTCTGGCAAGAGGCAAGCACAAGGCATGCAAGAAGAACCAGCACAGAATACAGTTTCATAATCACCCCCCAGACAACAAACAGACCCCAATAATCTGATAGCAATTCGGCGCACGGGAGACAAGCAACAAGGCAGTGAGTGCCTATCCTGCAGTCATGACGGCTGTGCGGGCGTAGCCTGTCAGCATCCAGTGACGCTGCACGAAAAAACCGGCCGTCGGAAACGGCCGGTTGTTGTCTGAAACGCCGAGACGGGCGGTGTAAATTACTCGGCAGCCTGCTTGGACATCGGGTTGTTCGGGTGCGTGGTCCAGTTGGCATAATCGTGGTCGATCGGCTTGTTGGTGCGCGGATCAGTGCCTTCGGTCATTTCCACCATGGTGATGCAGTCATCGACCGGGCAGACATTGACGCAGAGATTGCAGCCGACGCACTCGTCGTCCATCACCTCGAAATAGCGCTGACCATCGACCATTGAGGTAATCGCTTGGTGCGACGTGTCCTCGCAGGCAATGTGGCAGCGGCCGCACTTGATGCAGAGATCCTGATCGATCCTGGCCTTGGTGATGTAGTTGAGGTTGAGATACTGCCAGTCGGTGACGTTCGGGACCGCGCGGCCCTGGAAGTCGGCGATTGTGGCGTAGCCCTTCTCGTCCATCCAGTCAGACAGGCCTTCGGCCATTTCCTCGACGATCTTGAAGCCGTAGGTCATCGCCGCGGTGCAGACCTGCACCGTGCCGCAGCCAAGGGCGATGAATTCCGCCGCGTCGCGCCAGGTCTGGACACCGCCGATACCGGAGATCGGAAGCCCGTGGGTTTCCGGATCGCGGGCAATTTCAGCCACCATGTTGAGCGCGATCGGCTTGACCGCGGGACCGCAATAGCCGCCATGCGAGCCTTTGCCATCGATGGTCGGCGTTGGCGCGAAATTGTCGAGATCGACAGAGACAATCGACGAGATGGTGTTGATCAGCGACACGGCATCCGCACCACCGGCCTTGGCAGCACGCGCTGGGTAGCGAATGTCGGTGATGTTCGGCGTCAGCTTCACGATGACCGGCATGTTCGAGTACTGCTTGCACCATTCCGCAACCATCTGGATGTATTCGGGCACCTGGCCGACGGCTGCGCCCATGCCGCGCTCGCTCATGCCGTGCGGGCAGCCAAAGTTCAGCTCGATGCCATCGGCGCCGGTGTCCTCGACACGCGGCAGGATGGCCTTCCAGCTCTCTTCGTCGCACGGCACCATGATCGAGGCGATCAGGGCGCGGTCTGGCCAGCGTTTTTTGACCTCGGTCATTTCACGCAAATTGACCTCGAGATCGCGGTCGGTGATCAGTTCGATGTTGTTGAGGCCGAGAAGCCTGCGGTCAGGACCCCAGATCGCGCCGTAGCGCGGGCCGTTGACGTTGACGACCGGAGGACCGGCTTCGCCAAGCGTCTTCCAGACGACGCCGCCCCAGCCGGCCTCAAATGCGCGCTCGACATTGTAGGCCTTGTCGGTCGGCGGCGCCGAGGCGAGCCAGAAAGGGTTGGGTGATTTGATACCGAGAAAATTGGTGGAAAGGTCAGCCATGAATCTTATCCTTCCTCAAGCCATCAGGGCTTTGTGAATGCTTTCAGCAGCGACCTTGCCGTCTTCGACGGAGGCCACGGTCAGGTCTTCGCCGCCGGCGACGCAGTCGCCGCCCGCCCAGACTTTCTGGTGCGAGGTGCGGCGATGCTCATCGACGCGGATACGACCCTTCTCCAGTTCGATCGAAACACCGTTGAGTGGGGTTGCGTCCGGGGTCTGGCCGATGGCCTTGAACACCTGGTCGGCCTGGATGGTGACCATTTCGCCGGTGCCGACAAGTTTGCCGGAAGCGTCAAGTTCGGTCTTTTCCATGGTGATGGCGGTGACGGCTCCGTCTGAGACTGCGAGGCTGTTTGGCATCATCCAGTGACGGATCATGATGCCGTTGGTCTGGGCCAGCTCCTGTTCATAGAGTGAGGCGTTCATGTGTTCCTGGCCGCGGCGGTAGGTAACCGTCACTTCCTCAGCGCCCAGCAGCTTGGACTGCATGGCTGCATCGATCGCGGTCATGCCGCCGCCGATGACGACAACCCGGCGTCCCACTTCAAGCTGTGAGAGATCTTCGGCCTGGCGCAGCACGGCAATGAAATCGACGGCGTCTATGACGCCTGCGGCATCGTCATTGTCGACGCCGAGTGCGTTGACGCCGGGAAGACCGACGCCGAGAAAGACTGCATCGAAGTCTGCCGAGAGCTGGTCGAGTGTGATGTCGCGTCCGAGCGCCTTGCCGTTCTCGATGGTGATACCACCGATCTGCAGGATGAAGTCGACCTCGTCCTGGGCAAAGTCATTGGTCGTCTTGTAAGACGCGATGCCGTATTCGTTCAGGCCACCGGCCTTCTCACGGGCTTCGTAAACCGTCACGTCGTGGCCGAGGGTGGCCAGACGGTGGGCACAGGACAGACCGGCAGGACCGGCGCCGATAACGGCAATCTTCTTGCCGGTGGGAGCTGCACGGGTGAACGGATGTGGTTGCTCGCGTTCCATGAACGTGTCGGTGGCGTAGCGCTGCAGCAGTCCGATCTTGACCGGCTTGCCTTCCGCGACCTCGCGCACGCAAACCTCTTCACACAAGGTCTCGGTCGGGCAGACTCGGGCGCACATGCCGCCCATGATGTTCTGCTCAAAGATCGTCTTGGCTGAACCGACCGGGTTGTCCGCTTGGATCTTGCGGATGAACATCGGGATGTCGATCGATGTCGGACAAGCCGTCATGCAGGGCGCATCGTAGCAGAAATAGCAGCGATCCGCCTCGACAAAGGCTTCATGCTGGGTCAGCGGCGGATGGATGTCGGAAAAATTTTCGATGTAGTCGTCGCTGGAAAGGCGGTGTGCCTTCACATCGTTTGTCTCGGATACAGTCATCAGGACCCCTCTCGTTGCGAGAACCTCTTTTGCGATCTTTTTCAGGGCCACTCCTCAGTGCCCTGCCTGCCGCGATTTAGTGAGAATGGAGGGGTTTTATCAAAAGGTCAAATTTTTTATCAAATGATCAAAATTTGAGTTTTTCACTCAACATTGCGCTTCCCGGGAAGCCCGTTAAAGATGCTTCCAACCAAGGAGCTTGCAGTGACAGATTACCCGATCACCGACTATGATGATGCCTATGCCAACGGCGCCCACATTGCTGGAGCGGCAGACTATCCGCCCCGCTGGACGAGCCAGGCTGAGGCCTTCCGCGAGCGGCTGAGCCAGGCGGGCAGGGCACGACTTGACCTCGCCTACGGGACGGCGCCGAGCAACCGTCTCGATCTCTTTCTGCCCGAGGGCGCGCCAAAGGGATTGGCCGTGTTTGTGCACGGCGGCTACTGGAAAGCGTTTGACAAATCCTACTGGTCGCATCTGGCGGCAGGGCCGCTGGCGCATGGATATGCGGTAGCAATGCCCAGCTACACGCTGTGCCCCGGCAACCGTATTTCCGGCATCGCGCGCGAGATTGCTGCTGCGGTCAGTTTTGCTGCACAGGAGGTCTCCGGACCGATCAGGCTGACAGGACATTCTGCCGGCGGACAGCTGGTGACCCGCCTGATCAGCGGTGCACCGCTGCTGTCCGAGGACGTGCTTGGCCGGATCGCGGGCGTGACCTCGATTTCCGGCGTCCATGATCTCAGGCCATTGCAGCACACCGAGATGAACGATGTTCTGGCAATCGATGCAGCCGAATCACAAACTGAAAGTCCGGTTCTGCTGGCGCCGCTCGCGCCTGTTCCGGTGACAGCCTGGGTGGGGGCGGACGAACGGCCGGAATTCGTCCGCCAGAACCGGGCACTTTACGAGATCTGGCGCGGGTTTCCGATGCCGGTGGATATGCAAGAAGAGGCAGGCAAGCACCATTTCGATGTGATCGACGGGCTGGGGGATGCCGCGCATCCGCTCTGCCGTGCATTTTTGGGGCTACAGGGCTGATCCGAAGCGAAGCTTCAGGGGGTGGAGTAGCGGCCGGATTAAGCCTTTGTTTATCGCGATGCTTTAATCTGGTTGCTTCGGCACATGCATAACGGCCATCAGGGCCGTCGCCCTTCCCGATCACGCAATCCGGAAACAGCCATGACGCACTCCAGGGCCATGATGGGCCTCCTTGCTTTGCTGGTCGCCCATGCCATGCCTACCGAGATCGCAGCCAACGAGATGCTGCCTGACCCGAATTTCGCCCAGTCAGCGGTGGTCGGGGAATGGTGGGCCAGCCCGAATATCAGCTTCGAGTACAAGGCCGGCGCGCTATGCGGTCTGGTTGCCGGCGGGACGGCAGAGCCGTGGGATGCAATCCTCGGACTGAATGGTCTGGCTCTGACAAAGGGCGAGCAATACCGCATGTCAGTCACGGCATCGGGAGATCCTGGCGGGCCTATGCGGGCTCTGGCACAAAAGAGCGTGGAGCCCTGGACCCCGGAGGGCGAGATTAACCGGCGGCTGGGCCCGGAGAAGCAAACTGTGATTGCGGATTTCACGGCCAAGGACTCCCACGCCGATGCGCAGCTGGTTTTTCAGCTTGGCGGTGCGCAAAAGAGCTGGCGGTTCTGTCTGCATGCGGCGTCGCTGCAATCCGGGCAAGCGGCGGCGGCACAGGCGGCGTCGACCAGCCTCTCGGCGATCCGGGTCAACCAGGTTTCCTATTTCCCGGATGGTCCGAAGCGGGCGACCCTTGTGCGCAAGGACAGCGCTCGCGTTGAGTGGAACCTCCTGTCAGCCTCGGGTGAAACTGTCGCGTCAGGTCTCAGCAAGCACTCGGGCTTCGATGCCTCTTCCGAGCTTTCGGTCCACAGCATTGATTTCAGCGGATTTCGCAAGGCCGGCGACGGTTACAGGCTGGTCGTCGGCGAAGACACAAGCCCGTCATTCTCTATCTCGAGTAGCGCCTATGATGCATTGCGCACCGACGCGCTGGGCTATTTCTACAAGGTGCGCAGCGGTATCGAGATCAAGGAAGACCTTGCCGGAAAAGGCTATGGCCGTCCGGCAGGCCATCTGGGCAAATCGCCGAACCAGGGCGACACCGTGGTCGGCTGCGTGGATACCCGCACAGCCCGCAAGGTCTATGGCGAGGCCTGGAGCTGTGGCTACAAGCTCAATGTCGCTGGTGGCTGGTATGATGCGGGCGATTTTGGCAAGTATGTCGTCAATGGCGGCATCGCCACGGCGCAGCTGCTGGGCGTTTACGAGCGTGCGCTCCATCAAACCCGTGGAAAGTCTGCAGCGCTTGCCGATAGCCTGGTTCGCATTCCCGAGGCCGGCAACGGCATTCCGGATGTTCTCGATGAAGCACGGTGGGAGCTCAATTTTCTGATGGCCATGCGGGTTCCCGAAGGGGAGCCCTATGCTGGCATGGCTCACCACAAGATGCACGGCAATCGTTGGTCGGCCTCACCCAGCTTTCCGCACCGTGACCGGGAATTGCGTGTTCTGCACCGGCCATCGACCGCGGCCACGCTCAATCTGGCAGCAGCGGCAGCGCAGGGCGCGCGCCTGTTTGCACCATTTGACGAGGCCTATTCGAACTGGCTGCTTGCGGGAGCCGTTCAGGCCTATCACGCGGCGGAAGCCAACCCGGCTTTGTACGCACCTTACACTGACGGCAGTTTTGGCGGCGGCGATTATCAGGATGACGATGTCAGCGATGAATTCTACTGGGCAGCAGCGGAGCTGTTTCTGAGCACCGGCGAGCAGGCCTGGCTGGATCGCGCCAAGGCCTCGCCGTACTGGGACGGCCCGGTCTTCCATTCCACTGGCTTCGACTGGCGCTCGGTTGCAGCCCTTGGGCGGCTCCATCTGGCCTCGGTTCCGTCGAAATTGCCAATGCGCGACCTGAAAGCAATCCAGTTGTCAGTCAGAGAAGCCGCCGAAGCCTATCTGCGGGATCAGAAGGAAGAAGCGTTCGGCTTCATGTACCACAACAACCTGTTCGGTTGGGGATCGAACCATCTGCTGATCCAGAACATGATCGTGGTTGCGACCGCTTACGACATCACGGGCGACAAACGCTATCTGCAGGCTGTACGGGAGAGCATGGACTATATTCTCGGGCGCAACGCGCTGGGCATATCCTATGTCACCGGCTACGGCACAACCTATGCCCAGCGGCAGCACTCAAACATGTTTGCGGCTTCGATCGATCCTTACTACCCGGCGGTGCCCAAGGGCGCGCTTGCGGGCGGGCCAAACAGCGGTCTTGCCGACGATTATGCAATTTCCAGGCTGGAAGGCTGCGCGCCGCAGGCCTGTTATGTCGACGATGCGCGATCTTTCTCGACCAATGAAATTGCCATCAACTGGAATGCGCCGCTGGCGTGGATGGCGTCGTTTCTGGCCGATACGCAATGAGCCTAGCGGCAGGATAGCGCAGGCACACGACCGCGGCGGCCTGTCACCAGGGCAGCGGGTTTCCACGGTAATCGTAAAAGCCTCCGGTCTGTTCCGGCTTCAGGCTGTCGAGCACGCCGATCAGCTGGGCGGCTGCTTCGGGTGGTTGGCGCACGGTCAGGCCCGATTTGGCGAACTCCGATGACAAGCCGGTGTCGACCGTTCCCGGATGCAACGCGACGCAGATTGCGTCTGGTTTTCGTCGTGCCAGCTCAATGGCGGCGGTATGAACAAGCTGGTTGAGGGCGGCCTTGGAGGCACGATAGCTGTACCAGCCGCCAAGCGCATTGTCGCTGATCGAGCCGACCTTGGCCGACAGCGTGGCAAAGACCGATTTGCCGTACCGCGGCAGCAGCGGCAGGAAATGCTTCATCAGCAAGGCCGGGCCCATCGCGTTGATGGCAAAGGCGCGGGCCATGTGTTCGGGGGTAATGGCGGAAAGCGATTTCTCGGGGTCGAAGCCATTGCCGTGCAGAAAGCCGGTGGCGTCAAACACCAGCCGCAGTTGGGTTTGCCTCGCCTTGATGGTATTCGCGGCGCTGATGATGCTTTGCTCATCCAGAAGATCGATCGCGGGATCTGACCGGCGCGAAAAACCGATCACCTCGATGAAGGCGCCTGATTGCTCCAGTGCTGCCACCATCGCGGCACCGATGCCGCCGGTGCCGCCGATGACGACTGCTGTTCCACCTGTTTCGCCCATGTCCATGCGGCTGCTCCTTGTATCGGGCCGCCGCTTCGATGTTCACCCGGCGTGGCGGGTCATCACCATCATGTAGTCTGCCATGAACATCTGCGGATCGGTGTCGACCATGACCATATGGTTCGGTCTTCCCTCAAAGCAACGGGCACGGCTTTGCGTGCCACCGGGCTGGAACAGGGTCTGGCCGATGGCCGCTCCATCGGTGACCACGCAAAGGGCGCCCTTCTGCAGGCGGAAGGCGCCGGGCACGGTCAGCCAGGACAGGGCCATCACGTCATGCGGCACGCAGCCGGCCAGCCCCTGGTGAGAGCGGTAGAAGCGGGCATAGAATTCAGCCATCGCCGCCAGAGGTGTTCCGAGCCTGGGGTTTTCCTTTGCCAGAGCCTGCATGAAGTCGGGCGTGAAAACCACCGGCATGGTGCAATCGAGCGGGGCCAGAACCAGCGGCCAAGAGGCTGCGAACACAGCATCGGCGGCGTGCGGGTCATTCCAGATATTGGCCTCGGCCACCGGAGTGACATTGCCCTTGCGATGCACTGCGCCGCCCATCACCACAACCGCTTTGAGCCGTGTCACAACCTCCGGGTCACGCTCGAGCAGTCTTGCCAGATTGGTCAACGGGCCGACCGCGCAGAGGGTGATTTCGCCGGGGTGACTTTTCGAGGCTTCGATGATGTAGTCGACAGCGTCGAGCGCATGTTTGCTGCGGGTTGACGCCGGAATGTCGACTTCGCCAAAACCGTTGCTTCCGTGCACCAGGTAGCTCGGTTCATTGGCCGGGATTGTCAACGGCGCCTGCTCGCCTTCAGCGACATCCGCGTCGCAACCCCAGTGGTCGAGCAGGGCGAGCGCGTTGCGAGTTGCTTCATGAGTTCGGACATTGCCGAAAATCGTTGTCAGCGCCAGCAACTCGATATCCGGGTGGGCAATGGCATAGGCAATGGCCATTGCGTCATCGATGCCTGGATCAGTGTCTATGATAACTTTGTGCTTCATGGGGTTTTCCTTGCTGCTGTCGCATCTCCAATGGCACGGCAAGAGAGGCGTCACAAGAAATCCGGGCAACAAGGTAAGGCCGGAGCAAGATTACTTCTTCATTTTCGCCAATGACCGGCGGCATGGCAGGGCTTTCCTGTCGTCGCTTGACGGGCGTTGTTCTCGCCGGACAACGCCCGTCTGCCATTGCGGGCAGGGTGTATGGCGCCTTCTTCATGTGATTCGTTCACTGGTCGCTAATGCTGCTTCACTCTCGAAATCTGACTTGATCGGGCCTTTTTGCGCTCCGGTTCTCCTGAAACCATTGAGCGACAAGCAAATTCACGCCCTGATTGTCGGTTTTCGACGTCAGATCTTCCAATTCACGCATTGCTTGCAAATCATATTATGAAATTTCGATTTATTGGTTTCGGCAGGGCTAATGTTAACCGGGATTTAAAAAAAATGGTCCAGTTGTTGTGAAAAGGAGACAAACATGGGCCTCACGAAAAGCATTCTCGCCGCAGTTGCTGTCAGTGCAATGGTATCGCCGGTATCGGCACAGACAGCCAAGCCGAATATCAACAACCTGATCACACCATCGGTCATCGAAGATATGCGGGAGTGGATCGAGACAGACATCGTTCGCATTTCGATCGGTGCGCAGAACGCCCGATTGCAGAAATTGCCGCAGGACCAGATTGACGCGCTGGACACACAGTGGCGCGAAGAGCGTGAAAGCGACGACAAGCCGCTGATCGCTGCGACATTGTCCAATCCGCTTTCCGTTTATCTCACCCGGCTGCAAGGCAAATCGCTCGGCCTGTATGCCGAGATCTTCGTCATGGACCAGAATGGCCTGAATGTCGGACAAAGCTCGATCACCGGCGATTTTTGGCAGGGTGACGAGGCCAAATTCCAGAAAACCTACGATGTCTCCGGTGATGCGTTGTTTGTCGATGAACCCGAATGGGATGAGGACAACAAGATCTGGCGCGGACAGGTCAGCTTTACGCTCACCGACGAAGGCAAATCAATCGGTGCCGTGACGATGGAAGTCAATCTGACTGAACTCGCGCGCCGCACAGCCGCTGGTGCATGACGCAACACAGGCAATCAGCGTCGTGATGCGCCTCATGCCAGAGGCCGCGCCGCCCCAGACACAACAGGACGTGTACCATGCTTAAAAACATATCTGTCAGCACAAAGGGCTTTGCGGCTTTTGCCATTCTCGCCTTCATTGCCATCGGGGCATCCGGCTTCATTTTCATGAAAGCCAAAACCGCAAACGAACTTGCTGAAAACAGCCTGGTGATGAACGAGTTGCTGGCAGAGACTGCCGGTCTCAGCACCGATGCAAACAAGGCCAATCTTCACGTCAAGAATTTCCTGCTGACAGGCAATCGGGAGTTTGTTGGGGCGTATGAGGAAACAAGCGCCGCCATTGACACCAGGATCTCCAAGCTGGAAGGGCTTTATGCGGAGCATGCTGCCAGCGAGCAAGCAGTTCTGAGCGAAGCCGCAACCGTGCTCGGTGAGTGGCGCACAAATGTCGTTGAACGGCAAATCACGCTGATGCGTGATCCGATGACCGTTGAACTGGCGCGGGTGCTGGAATTGACCGGCGAAGGCTCGGCGCTCCTGGGCGAATTTGGTGCAAAGGTCGGCGGACTGATTGGCACCATCCAGAAAATGAGCGTCTCTGCATCGAACCAGCAGATGTCGGCATTGACCGCTGTTGAGACCATCAGCCTGGTGGCTTCCATCATCGTTGCACTGGTTGCGGCAGGAATGGGACTGCTGAACTTCCAGCTGGTTTCCCGTCCGCTGGGCCGTCTGGCCGATGTGACGGCACGACTCGCCAATGGCGAACTTGATGTAACCATCGACAAGGGCGGCAAGGACGAGATCGGCAAAATGGCAGAATCCATGCAGGTCTTCCGCGAAGCGGGTATTGCCAACCAGCGCCTGCAGGCCGAAGCCGAGGACAATCGTAAACAGGCTGAAGCCGACCGCATTGCGGCCCAGGAGAAGGCCGAGGCCGATGCTGCGGAGCGCCTGAGGATTGCCACATCCGGTTTGGCAGCAGGCCTTCAGCGCCTTGCCGCGGGTGATCTTTCTTTCCAGCTCGAAGAAGCCTTTGCGCCGGATTTTGAGGCTCTGCGACACGACTTCAACACGTCGGTCAAGCAGCTGGGCTCGACCATGTCGTCGATCACCGACAGCGTGTCGATGATGGAAACCGGAACCCGCGAGATTGCCAACGGCACGGACGATCTGTCCAAGCGCACCGAGCGTCAGGCTGCGGCGCTTGAAGAAACGGCTGCGGCGGTCGAGGAAATCACCGCCAATGTTGTGAACTCGACCCAGCGGACCGAGGAAGCGCGAAGCGTAGCGTCGCAGGCGAACACCTCAGCCAACCAGTCCTCCGAGGTTGTCGGTCAGGCCGAAGACGCAATGCGCCGGATCGAAGAGAGTTCGAAGCAGATCTCCAACATCATCGGTGTGATTGACGAGATCGCGTTCCAGACAAATCTTCTGGCACTCAATGCCGGTGTCGAAGCTGCCCGCGCCGGCGAGGCTGGCAAGGGCTTCGCCGTAGTCGCCCAGGAAGTGCGGGAGCTGGCTCAGCGCTCGGCCAACGCCGCCAAGGAAATCAAGGAGCTTATCCAGAACTCCTCGACGGAAGTGTCCAGCGGTGTGGATCTGGTGCGCAGGGCAAGCGAAGCGCTTCGCACCATCGGTGGCTTCATCACCGACATGAACACCCACATGGACGCGATCGCGATCTCGGCCAAGGAGCAGTCGACCGGCCTGTCCGAAGTCAATCAGGCGGTCAATTCGATGGACCAGACCACACAGCAGAATGCGGCCATGGTGGAGCAGTCCAATGCTGCCTCATCCGAACTGGCAGCCGAAGCCGGCAAGTTGCGCGAGTTGATCTCCCAGTTCACCATCGACGGCTCTGCAACGGCTCAATCCAGCGCTCTGCGCTCGACAGCCCGGACCATGGCAAGTGCTGTCCAGGCAGAAGCGCCGCGGCCTGCGGTCAGTGCGGCCCAGCCAGCCATGCGAAGCCAGGGCAATGCCGCTGTGGCTCAGGACAGCTGGGAAGAATTCTGAGCCAGCTCTTCCGAGCGGAAGTCTTATCTGCAATATCCCAAAGCCCGCTTCCCAGGAGGCGGGCTTTTTTGCATTTTGCTACTCCGCCTTCAGTCCTGAGAAAACTTCGGCTTCCAGCGTGCCATGAGGGCGGAATTGGTGACGACGCTGACCGATGAAAACGCCATTGCCGCACCGGCAAACACCGGTGGCAGGATGCCAAAGGCAGCAAGCGGAATTCCAATCAGATTGTAGACAAAAGCCCAGCCCAGATTCTGGCGGATTGTGCGCCGGGTTCTGGCCGCAACATCAAGCGCCGCCGGCACCAGCCGCAGGTCGGGGCGCATGAGAGTGATGGCAGCTGCTTCGCGGGCAGCGTCTGCACCGGTTGCCATGGCAATGCCAAGATTTGCCGCAGCCAGCGCTGGTGCGTCGTTCAAACCATCCCCCACGAAGGCAACATGACCGCCGGTGCTTTTGGTCAGATCGCGGATGATGTCGAGCTTTTCGTCGGGAAGCAATCCAGCGCGAACATCGTTGACGCCGGCCTCTGTGGCGATCGCCTTGGCGGTCATTTCGTTGTCCCCGGTCAGCACCACCGTGGTGAGACCTCTGGCGGAGAGATCATTCAGAGCCTGACGGGTTTCAGGCCTGATCCTGTCAGCGAGACGGATGACGCCGATCAAATGGTGGCCACCCGCCACCCAGGCCAACGTCCCTCCAGCGTCGCGAGCGTCCGTGGCGTTGGCAGGTGAGGTGTCGATCCCGGCTTCGATGAGATAGCGTTCCGATCCCACCATGACCTTGAGCGTGCCATTCATGCCTTCCAGTCCGCGGCCGGGCACGGCACGGATGCTTGTGGCGGACTTGATGCTGACGCCGTGCTGAGCAGCATGGTCAAGAATAGCGCGGCCGAGCGGATGTTCGCTACCTGTCTCGACGGAGCCGGCCAGGGCCAGCAGTTCAGACGGCGATGTGTCGCCAAGCGGGTAAACACCGGCTACCTCTGGGGTCCCCATTGTCAACGTGCCGGTCTTGTCGAAGGCGACGAGTTCGATGTCGGTCGCGCGTTCGAGCGTCTCGATGTCCCTGATCAGAATGCCGGACTTTGCGGCAGCGCCGGTGCCTGCCACGAGCGCGGTCGGTGTGGCAAGTCCCAGTGCGCAAGGACAGGCGATGACCAGGACAGCGACGGCCGAGACCATTGCTGTTTCGACATCGGCGCCTGTGATTAGCCAGCCTGCGAAAGTGACCAGAGCGATCACCAGAATGAGTGGCACGAAGATCGCGGAAATCCGGTCTACGAGTTTTTGCACAGGCGCGTGGCCGGTCTGGGCTTCCTCTACCAGACGGGTCATTCTTGCCAGCCGGGTGTCGGCGCCGGCAGCGCTGACTTCGACTTCAAGCACGCCATCGGTGTTGGTAGTCCCGGTGATGACCGGATCACCCGGCCCGCGCGATACCGGCATGCTTTCGCCCGTGACCATGGCCTCGTCCAGCGACGAGCTGCCGCTGCGGATGATGCCATCGGCAGCGACCCGCATGCCGGGCCGGATGATGATCACGTCTCCTACTGCAAGGCGTTCGACCGGTATGGTGCGGACTGACCCGCTCAACGTGACCAGTTCGGCAGTGTCTGGCTGCAACCGCCCGAGGGCGCGCAATGCCCCGGCGGCACCGGATTTGGCGCGGGCTTCAAGATATTTGCCGAGCATGATCAGCGTGAGCACGACCGCGGCAGCTTCAAAGTGCAGATGCGAGGCCATTTCCGTGCCATGGCCTGAATGGTCACCCATCCAGCCATCGACCATGACCCATAGTGACCAGAGGTAGGCGACCCCGGTGCCGAGACTGACCAGAACTGCCATATTGGCCGAGCCGCCACGCAGTGCACCGGCGGCCTCCCGCCAGAACCGGCTGCCAGAAACCGCCATGACGCCAGTGGCGAGCAGCGCCTGCCAGAGCGGCGAGATCCGCGCCTCTCCCAGTCCCGTCATCATTGGCAGCATGCCGATGACAATAGGGAGTGTCAGCAGCGCTGAAATCACCAGACGCATCATTGTCTGGCGTTCATCGGCACGGCGTGCGGCAGCCTGTGCTTCGTCGGCGTCACGGTGGGCCGCGAAATCGTCGCGGCGCAGGACGGCGCCGAACCCCGCCCGGCCGATGGCTTCGGCCAGCTTTTCCGGGTCAAGCTCAACGCCCTCGATATCCGCGCGCTCAAGCGCGAGATTGACGCGGGCTTCGTCCACACCGGGTTGACGTCCCAGAACTTTTTCCACGCGCGCAGAACAACTTGCACAGGTCATGCCGGTGATGTCGAACGTCACATGTTCGGGTTTTACGGTCACTGTTTGGCCTCAGGCCGTGACATGGGTCACGTCAAAGCCGCAATCCTCAATCGCGTCCTTGAGCGTCTCTGTGAGCTCGGGCCTTGCGACATCGGCGGTCAGTTCTCCACTCTCAAGATCAACAGAGAGATTTGAAACGCCGATGATGGAGGTGCCGGCCTTTTCCACGGAACGCACGCAGCCATCGCAATGCATCCCGGCAATTTGCATCGAAACAGTCATGAAAAGTATCCTTCCGCCGCCTTATATGGGGAGGGGTATGTGGATACGTCAAGCTCTTCCGTTCCCTGTTGCAATTGAAATCAGGAACGGCGGGACTGCCTCAGTTGCAATAGATGGTGGAGAGTGTCCGCAGCATCTTGAGAACCGGCTCGGAATTGATCGAATAATAAACCGCCTGGGCTTCGCGGCGGGTTTTGACCAATTGCCGGGTTCTCAGCTTTGCAAGGTGCTGGGACAAGGCGGATTGGCTGAGCTCCACTTTCTCGGCAAGTGTTCCAACCTGCATTTCACCGTTTGCCAGATTGCAGAGGATCATCATCCGTTTTTGATTGCCCATCGCTGAAAGCAGATCGGCGGCTTCTTCAGAGTAGGTTTCTAGTCGGTTCGCATCAATCATGGGTGTCTTCCGTAGTCACCGCGCGAGGCGGTCATTAAACAAATTATGCAAATACACAAAAAAGTCGCGGCTTATATTTCAACTATAAAAGGGTCAATGTACACCCCTATTTTTTCATAGCGTACGGGAGAGTTCGGTTAGTTTTGCACGCAGGTTTCCGGCCTCCTCCAAGGGCGAAGCAAATTCAATGCGTAACAAGTCATCATGGTTGGCCAGGTCGATCCCCGCGCAGTCAATTCCGCAGACTTTCCAGCCGGTCTTTTTCGATTTTCCATGCAATCGGGCATAAGTGTCAACCGAATCGGGGTGGTCGGTGTTCATGTGAGCGATGGCCTCGGGCTCGATCTTTTCCATATCTCCGATTGCCGGCGAGGTGATCAATAAGTCCGCTCTATCCAGCATGAAGGCCTTGCCGAAGCCTCCGTTCAGGCTGGCTGATTCGGGGATCATGCGGAAGAACGCAAAATCCGGAAAGTCGGCGTAAAGGGCTGCCTTGGGATGCCGTGCGATGAAGCGCGCGCGCAACCGTATATGGGCCGGATCATCCCTATCGACCTGTTCGGCCCGGGTTCGCACGGTAATCCGCGGGTGGGCGAGGGGATCACCTTTTCCGGGTTCTCCGAAAAGCAGCGAGGCCCGTGGATCGGCGGCCAGCGCGCCGGTGTGAACCGAGAGGGCGGAAACCAGGATCAAAGGGGTGCCGTCGACATCTGTACCGGTCAGCACCCTGCTGGCGAAGGGGAAGCCCGAGTCCGGTTCAAGCACGCCGATAGCGGCAAATCGTGCTCCACGGATGAGACGGCGCGCCAGACGACGCGCTTCCTCATCCGTGTCACGAATGGTCTTGACCGGTTCCTTCATCGAAGCGGCCGAACCTTACTTGGGCGCCATGCGGATGGCACCATCGAGGCGGATAGTCTCGCCATTGAGCATGGCGTTGTCGATGATGTGCATGGCGAGGCTGGCATATTCCTCGGGCTGGCCCAGACGCGACGGGAACGGCACCGAAGCACCCAGGCTGTCCTGGACTTCCTGCGGCATGCCAAGCAGCATCGGGGTTGCGAAGATGCCGGGTGCTATGGTCATCACGCGAATGCCGAAACGGGCGATCTCGCGGGCGATCGGCAGAGCCATGGCATGGACGCCGCCCTTGGACGCCGAATAGGCAGCCTGACCGATCTGGCCGTCAAAGGCTGCGACGGAAGCGGTCGAGATCACCACGCCGCGTTCGCCGTCAGCGAGCGGTTCGAGCTTGGAGGCGCGGTCGGCGAAAAGCCGCAGCATGTTGAAGCTGCCGATGAGGTTGACTTCGATGACCTTGCGGAACACCTCGAGATCATGCGGGCCTTCGCGACCGACAACACGAACGGCGGGGGCAATACCCGCACAGTTGATCAGGATGCGTGCTTCGCCATTGGCTTCGGCGGCCTCTGCCAGGGCTGCTTCCGCCGCTGCGGCATTGGAGACGTCGCAGGCAATTGCCTTCCCACCGATTTCGGCAGCCACTTTCTCGGCCTGCTCCAGGTTCACATCCAGCAGCGATACCTTTGCGCCGGCTTTTGCCAATGCTCGTGCGGTCGCAGCACCGAGGCCGGAGCCTCCACCTGTCACAATGGCGGCTTTGCCCTTAACGTCCATATTCCTGTCTCCCTGAATGCACTAATCTGTTTGTCGGTAACTCGTCGGTCTCAGCGGCGGTGCCGTGTCAGACCACGAACAATATCGTCAGCCGTGATGGAGCCCGTCACCGCGCCTTTGTCAATAACGCCGATCGTCCCGTTGCGGCGGGCAAGGGCTTCCATGATCTCTTCGAGCGGCGTATCGGGCTTGACCGAGGCCGACAGCGGCGATTGGCCGCGCGATGCATCGGGTTTGCCGGCTGTCATGACATCACGTGCGGTGAGCATGGCGATCGGGTTCATGTTGGCGACAAAATCGGCGACGTAGCTGTTTTCCGGTGAGTTGACGATCTCGCGCGGAGTGCCGCACTGGATGATCCGCCCACCTTCCATGATGGCGATGCGGTTGCCGAGCTTCATGGCTTCATCAAGGTCGTGGCTGACGAAGACGATGGTCTTGCCCAGACGGGTCTGAAGTTCGAGCAGCTCGTCCTGCAGCCGGGTCCGGATCAGCGGATCGAGCGCGGAGAAGGGTTCGTCCATCAACAGGATCGGTGCGCCGGTGGCAAAGGCGCGGGCGAGGCCGACGCGCTGCTGCATGCCGCCCGAGAGTTCGGCGACCATGCGCTCGGACCAGTCGGACAGGCCGACAAGCTCGAGCTGTTCCGCCACTCTTTGCTCGCGTTCCTTTTTCGCAACACCGGCGATTTCCAGCCCGAAGCCGACATTGTCGGCCACCGTGCGCCAGGGCAGCAGGCCAAATTGCTGGAACACCATCGAAACTGTGTCCATGCGCAGCTGCATGAGCGTCTTGTCATCGCAGGCGCCGACATCGAAGGTTTCGTCACCGCAATGGACGGTCAGGGTGCCGCGACTGATCGGATTGAGCCGGTTGATGGCACGCAGAAGTGTTGATTTGCCTGATCCCGACAGGCCCATCAGGACGAGAATTTCGCCCTCGTTGATGTCGACGGTGCAGTCGTGCACGCCAAGCACATCGCCGGTTTCTTCCTGGATCTCTGTGCGCGACTTGCCGGCATCGGCAAGTGCCAGGCTTTCGGCGGTGTTGTCGCCAAAGATGATCGAGACATTGTCGATGCGGACCGATCCGCGATATTGATCCTGGCTCATGTGGTTGCTCCGATGCGCACGCGGCAGATGCGGTCGAGGATGATGGCCAGGATCACGATCGCAATGCCGGCTTCAAGACCGAGCGGAATGTTGACCGTGTTGAGCGCGCGGACCACCGGCTTGCCAAGGCCGTTGGCGCCGATCAGGGCGGCAATGACAACCATCGACAGAGACAGCATGATGCATTGCGTCAGTCCTGCCATGATCGTTGGCAGGGCTGCCGGCAATTCGACTTTCCGGAGCAATTGCTGCGGCGAAGCGCCGAAGGCCTGACCGGCCTCGACCATCGGTTTTGGAACCGAGGTGATACCCAGATAGGTGAGCCGGATCGGGGCAGGAGAGGCGAAGATGATGGTGACCAGCAGACCGGGTGCGAGGCCGAGGCCAAACAGGATGAGCACCGGGATCAGATAGACGAAGGTCGGCATCGTCTGCATCAGGTCAAGCACCGGCTGCAAATAGGTATAAAGCCTGGGTCGGTGGGCCAGCCAGATGCCGATCGGCACGCCGATGAGCATCGACATGAAAGCGGCAGAGATCACCAGAACGAGTGTCTCGACTGTTTCTTCCCACAGGCCCTGATTGATGATGAAGGTCAGGCCGAGAACAATCCCGAGCGCCAGCTTCCAGGACTTCTGGATGCGCCAGCCTATCAGGGCAATTGCAAAGACCAGAATCAGCGGTGGCAACCACAAGAGCCCATCGATCATGCCGTCGAGCATGAATTTGAGTGAGTCTGCGATGGCGTCGAAGGCGAACTCGAAATTGTCGGTGAGGAAATCGAAGAAGCTCTTGCCCCATTTCCCGACCGGGATTTTCCACGCGGTGATAAAATCCGCCAATCCATCCATGCCCTGTCCCCCGGCGCACATCATGATCCGGGGCCACGTTTTCGCAGCCCCGGATCAGTTTCAGTTCGATATTATTACATGCCCAGCTTGGCTTGGACAGCGGCAGCTGCATCGCCACCGTCAAAGGTGGTGACACCTTCAAGCCATGGCTTGACCGTGTCCGGATTCGCCTTCAGCCATGCAAGTGCTGCTTCGTTGGCGTCTTCCCCCTTGAGGATGTCGTCCATGATCTTGTTTTCCATGGAGAGGGAGAAGCTCAGGTTCTTGACCAGCGTTCCCACGTTCGGGCATTCGGTGGTGTAGCCGGCGCGCACATTGGTGTGCACGGTTGCAGCGCCGAAGCCGGAATCGCCCATGCCGTCGAGATAGGCAATCGACATTTCACCCATGATCGGATGTGGGGTCCAGCCGAGGAACGCAATCCACTCTTCGTTGCGGATCGCCTTTTCGGCCTGCGACAGCATGCCGGCTTCCGAGCTTTCAACCAGCTCGAAACCGTCAAGGCCATTGGCCTCGTCTTCGATCATTTCCAGCACGATGCGGTTGCCGTCATTGCCGGGCTCGATGCCGTAGATCTTGCCGTCGAACTCGTCCTTGAACTTGCCGAGGTCGGACAGGCTCTTGACGCCGCCGTCAGCCGCATAGGTCGGTACAACCAGTCCGTAGCCTGCACCGTCGAGGTTCTGGGCGATGGTTTCAACCGAACCGTCATCGAGGAACGGCTGAACGTCTGCGGCCATCGACGGCATCCAGTTGCCGAGGAAGACATCCATGTCCTTGTTCTTGAGTGACTGGTAGGTCACAGGCACACTGAGGACCTGAACGTCCTGCTCGTAGCCGAGCGCGTCGAGAACGACGCCGGCGACGGCGGTGGTGGCCTGAATGTCGGTCCAGCCAACATCAGCAAAGCGAACGGTCTGACAGGATTCTGCATCTGCTGCCTGGGCGGTTGCGGTGCCGGCAAGCAGAAGAGCTGCGAATGTGAGGGTCATTTTTCTTGTCATTGTCGATATTCTCCCGTGTTCGGAGTGCAGAAACAATCACCTATGGGCTGGGAACTCAAGCCGCAAAGCGGTCAAAATTTGCGTTGCAGCAAAAATCGGCTGTTGAAAGCAATGCGTCAGGGGTGGAATTCAAACGCGCCGAACGGCAAAAGATATCACACCGGCGGCCCTGTGGCGGACGGGCATTGCCGGTCTGTGGAACCGGCAGGATAGGCAACCGGGGGCCCAGCTTGGCCAAGCTCTATTTCAGCTACTCAACCATGAATGCGGGCAAGTCGACGCTCTTGCTGCAGGCTTCCTACAACTACCGCGAACGCGGCATGCGAACGGTGCTGTTCATCGCCGCCTTTGATGACCGCGGCGGTCAGGGGCGCATTGCCTCGCGCATCGGGCTCGACAGCGAAGCGCACACATTTCGCCCGGAAGACAATCTGTATCAGGTGCTTGAACGCCTGAAGGCCGACAGCGATATCGCCTGTGCTTTCGTGGACGAGGCACAGTTCCTCACCGAAGAGCAGGTTTGGCAACTGGCGCGGGTGGCCGACCGTCTCAAGATACCTGTCATGACCTATGGTCTGCGCACGGATTTTCGGGGCAAGCTGTTTCCGGGATCCGAAACTCTGCTGGCGCTGGCGGACGAGTTGCGCGAAGTCCGCACGATCTGCCATTGCGGACGCAAGGCGACGATGGTGGTTCGCACCGACGATCAGGGGCAGGTGATCCGTGCAGGGGCCCAGATCGAGGTCGGTGGCAACGAGAAGTATGTGTCGTATTGTCGCCGTCACTGGGACGATGTGATGAACCCGGACGTGCACAAATAGGCGCATCGGCGGCGTTGGGACGATAAAAACAGCGGGTTTCGACAGGTTTTGGCGCGGTTGTGGTCATCAAGCCCGCATTGCCCTTGTCCTTTTGTGAGCTATAACAGCCTTATCTGAATTTGAACGCAAACGGAGACAGCCAATGCGCTTTTCACTTTCCATGTTGTTTGGGGCGGCTTTCGCTGCCGTCGTTGCTGCTCCCACACTGGCGCTTGCCGATGGTGATGCAGCCAAAGGGGCGAAGATTTTCAAGAAATGTGCCGCTTGCCACAATGCCTTGGAAGCCAAGAACAAGGTGGGTCCACACCTGGTGGACATCATTGAACGTCCGATAGCCTCGGTCGAAGATTACAAGTATTCGCCGGCCATGGTCGAGTACGCAGCCGAGGTTCCGACCTGGACCGTCGAGGCACTTGGCGCCTACCTGCACAAGCCGAAGGCCGTGGTGAAAGGCACCAAGATGGCCTTTGTCGGCCTGAAGAAGGACAAGGACATCGCCGATATCATCGCCTATCTGACAGATCCTGCCGCCGCGAAGTAAAATCGGGCACCCGCAAATGCTTCAAGAGGCTGTTCCTTCGGGAACGGCCTTTTTTTTCGCCTTCATTATACCTACCTGTTCTTCCGGCTTGAGGTTTGCGGCGCTTGTATCCAGTGCTAAAAGCATTTCACCAATTTGCACTTGCGATCACAAAAAAAATGCGCCGATTATCTGGCGCCACACAACGGGGAAGCCGGGCATGGCCAACATCAAGAGTTTAGACGCTGAAATCGACAAGACACGCGCTTCGGTCGAGGAGATGCGGTCGAAAATCGACGCTTCCAGCGTGGTGCTGGAGAAACTGTCAGAGGCCGACGCCCAGCTTGGCGATCCGCAGTTTGATATCGAGAATGCCCGTATCCAGGATGTGTTGCGCCAGCAACGGATGATGGAAACGAATATCGCCGATCTTATTATCGGCCTTGAAGACGCCACCAATGTTTTCGGCGCCGAGTTCGAAAGCATGAAGGGCTATTCAGGCATGGAGAGCTTCATTGCGATTTTCTCCAAATCACGGGCGCAGCGGATGCGCTCGGATCGCGTTCGCAACATGTCGCTGTCGGGCAATCTGCAGGAGCTGTTGCAGAAGTCCGACACCATTACCGGTATCCTGAAAGACCAGAAGGATATCCTCGACAGCCGCTACAAGACCTCGGAAGCCAGCCTGATCAAGGTGATCGAGCGGCGCAAGGTCACAATGGCCAATCTCGAAGCCACACAGCAGCGGATCGAGGAGCTCAATCCCCAGCTGATGGATATCGAAAACCGGATAGCAGCCTCGACGGACCAGAAAGAACGCACGGATCTTGAAAGCGACCGCTCGAAGCTTGCCACCGAGTACAATGAGCGGCAGGCCAAGGAGCAGGAATTGCTGGCGGAAAGCCAGACGCTGGAGCGTTACACCTCGATGTTCCAGACCTTCGTGGATTCGCTCAACAACCAGATTGCGGCGCAGAACACGTTGATCAACAAGCTGACCATCGATACCGAACAGCGCATCGTGCTCTACAAGGCACTCGAGGATTCCCTGAAGACAGCCGCACAGCAGGATGTGGCGCACAAGATCAACACCCTGGGCAGCCGGGTTGATACGGCGGCGGAAGAAACCATGGCCGGGATCGGTGCGGCGGCACAGACCCATATCGGTGATCTTCTGGAAATGCATGAGAAGAACATGCTTTCGACCAAGGACATCCAGCGCCGCAAGCAGCTTGCCGATGATGCGTTTGCCCGGCGTTTCTCCGAAGTTCTGGAAAAGCACAATTCAGCCAATTACGTGAAACCCTGAGCCCGGTGCTGATGAAGGTGGAGGGGCGTCATGCGCGCTGATACCGGCGCAGCCGGAGCCTATTTCAGGTCGATGCATGCAGCCCTTAAGGGCCTGCGGGTCTATCTGGCCGATGACAATTCGCCGCTCTATGCGCATGGACTGGTCGGCCAGGTGATCATTCCCTATGTCGACCGGCTGGAGGCGACGTTCTCGGCCTGGGAAAACCGGGTCGGCTTTCTCGAGCGGTTTCGCATCAGCCAGGCCGACAGTGGTTTTCCGGTGTTTCAGAATGTGCTGACGCTGGAAAATGACCGCGCCACAGCGGAAGAACGGCTGGGCGCAATCCCCGACGTAGAGACGCTGAAAGCCGAGATGGCCGACTTCATCCTGCGTCACAAGGAATTTCCGGCCACGCTGCAGGAACAGATCGCCGAACGTCTCTATCTCGAGGACATCGGCAAGGACGCGGTGTTTGCGCCGTTCATCCTGCCCGAAACCATCCGCGTTTCGGTCAATCCAAAAAATGGCCGACCCTATTATGTGGTGCACTGGGGTGTGTTTGACGGCAGTCAGACGCTGCCGATGGTCTACATGGCGACGATCGAGGATTCGAGCGAAGCAATTGCCAAGATGCTGGTCGGCAAGGATGGCAAGCTCAACCCCGATGTTGATATCCCGTTGCCGGTCGGCGGGCTTCTCAATCCGGAATTCGCGCGGGCCTTTGACGCCTCGGCGGAAAAGAATGGCGCCTATTCGCTGTCGCCGGCGACCATCGCGCAAAACCTGGACGCGGATTTCGAACTTCTGCACCCAAAGCAGTTGCGACGCTTCGTGCTGGGGCCATTTTATTCGGCTGGCGTGACCGACAATTCTGACCGGATCTCGACCATCCTGTCCAAGGTGCGCAAGGACGAGAATGCCTGGCTTCTGACGTGGACCCTGCAGGAGGTGTTTTCCAAGACCGAACGCCCTGCCAAACGCGGGCTGTGGAGCTCGGAGCCTGCGCGTGACGAGTACCACATCAATACCGACGATCTGGAAGCGACCCGCCAGGGTGTCAGCGATTACCAGAAACATGCGCTGGTTCCGCATGAGGCCTATCAGGCACTGTATGCTTCGGGTGAAGCCGAGAGCATCTTCGACGGCTTCACCGTGCATGTGATATCGGGCAACCAGGTCATCAGCGAGGTATGAGAGCATGAGCCAGACAACGGGGCTGACGATGATTTCCGAAGAAGATATCGCCCGGCATCAGGCGGTGGCGCAGTCAATGGTCACGCGCGTTGTGGTACTGGTCTCCCAGGATGATCGTTCTTCGACACCGCTTGCGGGCACCAACCGCCGGTTTGTCTCCACGGTTTCGACCCGCGGCATGCGCAAGACCCGCGAGATCGAGCTGGGCAAGACCATCCAGTCGGTTCGCGCCAATGACCAGATGCTGTCGATCCCGCAGCACACCCTGCTTTACCGTACCCGCCGCGGCATCTCTGTGGCGCTGGCGGTGGCGGAGATGTTTGCCCGGCAGACGGATCTCGAAAGCCTGCAGTCACGCAATGCCGGGGCTCCCTTGCAGGGCGAAGACGCAGAGCAGTTCAAGCGGCTGCTGTCAGCCTCGGCCTATGTCGCGGCGTTCACGCTTGCGGCCTATATTCTGCAAACGGTGGATGGCGAAAGCGAGCCGGCCAATGACACCGAAGAGCCGGACTTTCAGTTCGACACACCGCAGGATGCGCTGAAATCCATTGTTGCCGCGCTTGATGAGGCGATCTCCGGTGCGCCGGACGAGGTCGCGATGACCGCCCGGGCGCGGGCACTGGCCCGGGTAGCCATTGAGGGGCTGATCAGCCGGCGTGCGCGATTTGATGCGTTGAGCAGTTTTGCGCAATCGCATCTCAGGCTTGAGAGCGACAACTTCACGCTCGACGGGTTTGACGTAGCGCCGGGGCAGCGCCGCAAGCCGCTGGTGATGAGCTTCAAGAAGCCCAACGAGATCATCGGCAACCATCTGGCCAAGCATCAGGCAATGCGGCTGGCGCGGATGATTGTGGCCTATGATTTCGACAGGCAGCTCAATCCGTTTGTCGAACTGGGTGGCTTCTTGTTCACCTTCATTGGCGATGGCGCGCCGGGCACCGGCAAGACGATCCTGATCCAGATGCTGGCCGGCATGATCAATGACTACTGCGAGATCGCCGGCTACCCGTTTCACTACGAGAATTTCGGCGTCGACCAGATCTCCTCCTACCAGGGCAAGTCGGGGCAGAACTGCAAGGCGTTTGTCGACAATGTGCTCAACCCGCGCGCCATCGGCTTCGGCACCATCGACGATATCGATCAGGTTGCCGCCAAGCGCTCCGATGACAAGGCATCTGCCGGACAGCAGGAAGTCACGGCCGTGCTGATGGAGAGTTTTGCCGGCGCCTCTACCGTGGTGCGCGGCAATTGCAGTTTCGGCATGTTTTCCAACTACCCGGAGAATGTCGATGATGCTTTGAGACAGCGCGCCGGCGCCCGCTGGCTGGTGGACGGACCGCAATCGCTTGATGATTACATCGATATCTTCGCCCTGCTGGCGGGCAAGAACCATTCGATCCCGCTGGGCTCTCACGATCTCTATGCCAGCCAGGAAATCAAGCAGGCGGTGGCGCGCTCCTATGACGGCCATGACGCGCCGCAGGAAGAGGGGCTGCTCTCGGTCTGGGAGCGGTTCGAAAGCGAGAATGGCAAAGTTGAGACACTCTCGGATATCGGCGCCTATCTGCACCGGATCAAGCTGGCCGAGCCGCGCTTTACCGGCCGGGCGATCAAGAACATCACCGATGCCATCAAGATGCGGGCGATGGATATCGATCTGCCGGATGAATGGTTCGAGACGCCAGACACCTTCATGCACAAGCCCTATGATGAAAAGATCGCAATGATCTCGGAACTGCGCAAGCCGTTCACCATCGAGATGGTGCTGCAGGAGATCAACCGCTACGCCGATTCCGAGTTCCGCTACACCGACCGCTCCGATGCGACGGCCGTTGACGATATCATCCGGCGCGAACGGCAGCGTGAACGCGCGATCCGCGAAATCGAGGCGATGAAGCGTGACGGGCGCTGGAGCCAATGAAGCGGCTGGTTGAAAACGAATTGATTTACGGCCGCTTGCTGCCTGTGGCGGAACCGCACCTTGTGGCGCGCTACAACAAGGCGCTCCGCGCGTTCGGTCTGCCGGAGACGAAGCTCGAGAGTTTCCAGATCGACATGACCGGCTTCTCGCCGGAAATCGCCGAGGAGCTTGGCGACCTGCAATATCTTGATCCAAACGGCGTCAACCGGCGTTTTGTCGTGCTGACGCCTGCGCAGGAAAACCTGCCGGTGGTTCATACACAATTCTCCAACACCGCCGGGCTGATGCACCAGTTCTTCGACAACAACCGCCGCGCGGTGCATGCGGTGACGATCAAGGACGCGCTGTTTGGCGAGATCGAGGAGCCGATCGATCTGGTCACAAGTGTTGAGGATTTGCTCTCGATCAATGAAATCCGCTTCCGGGTGATGTCTGCTGAGAACATGCTCGGAAAAGCGACAGAACTGCGCGGCATGGTAGACCGGCTCAAAACATCACGGGATGGCTGGCGTGACGATGTTATGCTCAACCGGATGGTGGAGCTGGCGCGCGAGACCGGTGACATCAGGCAAAACGCTCTGGTCCCGGACAAGCTGGTGTTTCCGCATAATTCTTACTGGGCCAATCATTTTGGTGGCGTGTTCATCTTTCGCGATGACCGGAGCACGACGGTGATCTGCGACAGCCATGCACCGGGATTCCGGCGATCCCGGCCGTGGGAAGTCAGCTATATCGATATAGGTGACCATGCCCGGATCTTTGATTTTCTGACCAAATCCGAACGGCTGCAATTTCCACGGGCCTCCTGGGTCGAACCATCCGGGTTCTTCGCCCACCGGGCGGAAATGGCGGTGGATGACCTCATTCGCCGGGCAGACCCTTCGGTTGATCTTGCCGGGACCGACCGGATCTGGCTGCAGACCTGGATGCACCGCAATTCTGCGCTGATTGCCGAGCAGGGGACCTATCCCTTCCTGCAGGAGGTCATGCGTGAAGTGGCGTCCACCGGACAGGTCAGGATGCGCGAGGTGCGCACGGACAGGAAGCTGATGCTGTGCCGTGCAGTGCCGGATCATCCCGAGCAATGGCTGATCAACCGGCTTCTGGCGCGGCTGGTGCCGTTTGACTTTGTCAGCCGCTTCATCTTTGACAAGCACGGCTTTTACAAAGCTTATGAAGATTATTCCGAGAGCTACCGCGCCCATGTGGTGGATGTCCTCGGACGAACCTATCTGAACAACAAGGCCGCGCTCAGATCACGGCTTTATGGACTGGAAGGATACCAAGACGATGCTTGACCCGGTGATCGCGTTTTTCGAGCGGATATTCCACGCCATCGGTCGTGGCATCGGCATGGTGATATCGTTCATCCTGTGGCCGTTCGTGGCTGTCGGGCGATGGTTTCAGGGGCGCAACTGGCTGATCCGGGCACCGATCATCATCATCCTGCTTCTGCTGATTTTCGGGTATGGCCAGTTCCTCTGGGTTGCGGAGCGCTGGGTGAACTGGAACCCGGATTACCCGGCACAGTATGATGTCGACGCGGGGACAGTCGGAGAACCGGTGAATGCCAGCGACCCAAACATTTGCGTTCCGTCGCAGATTGTCCAGGTTACGCGCGACCTGATTGATTTCAACGTCAACCAGAACACCTGGATCCCGTCGCATCCGTTGTCGAAAGCCGGGTTCTTTGGCGTTGACTGGAAAAACACGCCGTTCATGGACAACAAGGCCGCCTTCCAGCTCGGCATCAATACGGTCATCCGCCGGACCACGATCGAGCTTGCCGACAGGCTCGGACGTGTGCGCGGAACTTCGCAGATCAACCAGAATCTGCAGGATGCCAAGCAGGCGATGTCCTACAACGAGGATGCCTGGTGGCTGACCTTCTCGCCGCCCTTCATCCAGCCTTCAACGGCGGAACGGCACCGCACGGCGATCGAATCGCTTGATAGTTTCAATGCGGAAATGGCTGATTGCAAAGGTGAGTTCGACGCACGCACCGACAATCTGTTGCAGTTCCTTGAGCGGGTGACCGGAGACATCGGTTCGACCTCGGATATTCTGCGCAGCCGTATGGAGGCCAGCGATCTTGGCTGGTTCGATCCGCGCGCCGATGACCGTTTCTGGTTCACCTACGGACAGCTCTACGCCTATTACGGCATTCTGATCGCCACCGAGTCCGATTTCAGCGATGTCTTCGACGACCGTCGGATCGGCAGTGTCTGGAATGTTGCCAGAGAGCAGCTGCGTCAGGCGTTGGACATGACGCCGTTCATCATCTCGAACGGCAATGAAGCAAGCTGGATCATGCCGTCACACCTGGCGACCATGGGGTTCTACCTGCTGCGGGTTCGTTCCAACCTGGTGGAAATGCGCGACATTCTGGATCGCTGATCGGCCGGTTTGTCATCCCCTCCTCAAGGACGCGCCGTCAGATGATTGCGCGTCTTCGAGTTTGCGTGATTTCACCATGCAGTCAGGAAATCAGGTGCAGGCGCAAGGCTTTGGCGACGAGCTGGATCCGGTTGACACAGTCAAGCTTGCGAATGGCATTGTTGATGTAGGTGTTCACGGTGTGCTCGGAGATCGACAGGATCGAGGCAACCTCGCTGGAGGTCTTGCCGTTCGCCACCCAGTGCAAGGCTTCAAGCTCACGAATGCTCAGGACGCCTTCCTTCTCCGGATGACCATCCCTCAGGTTCGAGTAGATGTTGTAGGCGTGCGCGGCGTAGACGCTGAGTTCTCCGAGCTCTGCATGGGACAACTGATTGCGGTCGCCAAGAAATCCGAATGCAGCACGGCCGCCGCCGTGATCGTGGACGGGAAAGAATGCGGCTGTGGTGATGTTGTATCTGGCGAAGAACTGGATTGCTTGCTCGGCCTCTTCGGATGGACGGGTCGTATGTACCGTCTCGGTATCGAGGGTGAGCGGGATGGTCGAACGCCGCAACATCTGAAAGATCTGCGAGTTTTTGAGCAGCCCAAGCTCGTCATAGGCCTCGATCATGCCGTCGGGCAGGTCCGACAATTCAATCCGCGCCAGCAGAGTTTCATCAGCGACCGCCGGTATGTTGAACAGCAGGCATCCGGCGAAATCGAAATGACTGGCAAGCCTGCGAAGGAACGCCACCAGGTCGAATTCGCTCCGAATGAGATCCAGGCTCTGAAGAAGCGGCGGCTGATCTGACATCAGCAGCTCTTCGTCAATTGGATGCAGTTTGAGCCGGTCGTGATGCTGGATGCCTTCTGGTCAGGTCGGAGAAACTGTTGAGCCATAGTATGATTCCAAACAATATACATTGATAGCGCTAATTTTGTTAAGTAACGAATTGATCAAACGGGGAGCTTTCCTGTATTCTTGACTTCCTCCATTACCGGGTAGGTGTGGGTTTCGCGAACCCCGGGCAGGGACAGGATGATATCGGACAAAAAGGTCCGGTAGGCTTCCATGCCCGCGACGCGGGCTTTGACGAGGTAGTCAAAGCCGCCGGCGACCATATGGCATTCCATGACATCGTCGGATTTGCGCACCGCCGTGGAAAACGCGTCAAACACATCGGGCGTGGTGCGGTCGAGTTTGACTTCGACGAAAACCAGCATGCCCCGGTCTAGTTTTTCAGGCGATAGCTTGGCAGTATAGCCTTGGATGAAGCCGTCACGATTGAGACGCTTGAGGCGTTCGGCGGTTGCTGTTGGCGACAGGCTGATCTTGTCAGCCAGCTCGAGATTGGTCAGGCGACCATTGTCCTGCATGGCGCGAAGGATCTTGCGATCTATGCGGTCGATTTCCTTCATTTAATCCGCCGTTTCTGCGAAATCATAGAGAAAGCCTCAGCCTCAGGAGCAAAATATAGTGAGAAACGTGGTCAATCAAGAGTTATCTTGTGTCATTCACGGGGAGATTGCCATGACCGCCGACGCCGCGCCAGTTCTCACAGCTTTTCATGCCTCACACGCGCCGGATGATGATCGCCTGATCCGCGATTTCAGCGAGCGGCTTTCATTCAATAGCACCCAGGACCGCGCCATCGATGCTCGGGCGACCAGGCTGATCCAGGCGATCAGGTCCGACTCCGGCCAGATCGGCGGGGTCGAGGATTTCCTGCGTGAGTATGGATTGTCGACCCGTGAAGGACTGGCCCTGATGGTGCTTGCCGAGGCGCTGCTTCGGGTGCCCGATGCGCTGACCCAGGATCGATTGATCGAAGACAAGCTCAAGGAAGGCGGCTGGAGCGATCATGAATCGCACGGCGACACCTGGTTCGTCTCGGCTTCCGCCTGGGCGCTGGGGATGTCTGCCAAGGTGATCAAACCGGGTGAAACACCGGAAGGCGTGATGCGCGGGCTGGTCAAGCGGATGGGCATGCCGACGGTCAGAACCGCGACGCGGCAGGCGATGCGGTTTCTGGGGCATCATTTCGTGCTCGGCGAAACCATCCAGGATGCGCTCGGCCGCGCTGCAAAGAACGAGGCCCGCGGCTATCGCCATTCCTACGACATGCTCGGTGAGGGCGCACGCACGCGTGCTGACGCACGGCACTATTTCAAATCCTATGCCGATGCCATCGCAGCCATCGGCAAGGCCGCCAACAAGGGATCCGCCGGACGCAAGCTGCCCGCCCGGCCGGGCATCTCGGTCAAGCTGTCGGCTTTGCATCCGCGTTATCTGGCGACCCATCGCGAGCAGGTGCTCGAGGAGCTGGTGCCCGATCTCATCGAACTGGCGCAGATGGCCAAGGCGTATGATCTCAACTTCACCGTTGACGCCGAAGAGGTGGATAGGCTTGAGCTGTCGCTCGACGTCATTGACCGGGCGTTTGCCGATCCGTCGCTTGCCGGCTGGGATGGTTTCGGGCTTGCGATCCAGGCCTATCAGAAACGCGCTCCGCAGGTGATCGATCACATTGCCGGTCTTTGCCGGAAACATGGGCGCCGGATGATGGTGCGGCTGGTCAAGGGTGCCTATTGGGACACCGAAATTAAGCGAGCACAGGAACGCGGGCTCGAGGGCTATGCAGTGTTCACCCGCAAGGCTGCGACCGATCTGTCCTATCTCGCCTGTTCGCGCCAGCTGCTTGAGTTGCGTGATGTGATCTATCCGCAATTTGCCACCCACAATGCGCTGACGGTCGCCACCATCATCGAGATGGCCGAAGACCGCAGCGGCTTCGAGTTCCAGCGTCTCCACGGAATGGGCGAGGTGGTCTATGACAGCCTGGCAAAGAGCAATGACCGTGTACCCTGCCGGATCTACGCACCGGTCGGCGGCTACCGGGATCTGCTCGCCTATCTGGTCCGTCGGCTGCTCGAAAATGGCGCCAATTCCTCCTTCGTGGCGGTTGCCGGCGACAAGAACATTCCCATCGCATCGCTGCTTGAGCGTCCGGATGCCAAGCTCGGGCTGGCGCGAGGCCAATCGGCCCGCAACAGCCAGATCCCGCTGCCTCTGGCGATCTATCCCGAACGTCCTAATTCGCGCGGTGTGGAATTCGGCGACCGGTTCCAGCTTGCCTCGCTGATGGACGGCATGGAGCGCTCATCGGCAAGTGTTGAAGCCGGCCCGCTTGCGCCAGGGTTGAAAGGTGGGGCAGAACATAAAATCTACTCGCCGTCCGATCCCTCGAGACTTGTTGGCAGCGTTCGCTTCACCGACCCGAAAGACGTGGACAAAGCGGTCAAAACAGCGCTTCAGGGCTTCAGAAGCTGGTCGCGCAGCGATCCGGGTCTTCGCGCCGCAGCCCTCGACCGGGCCGCGGACCTGCTCGAGGACCGCCGCGACCGGTTCATGGCGCTGTTGTCCATCGAGGCCGGCAAGACGCTGGATGACGGCATTGCCGAGATCCGCGAGGCCGTCGACTTCCTGCGCTACTACGCGGCGCGGTCGCGCCAGATGTTCAGCCAGATGCAGTCGATGCCCGGGCCGACCGGCGAGGAAAACCGGCTGGGCTGGCGCGGACGCGGCGTCTTCGTCTGCATCTCGCCGTGGAACTTTCCGCTGGCGATTTTCCTGGGTCAGGTCTCAGCCGGGTTGGCTGCCGGCAATGCGGTGGTTGCCAAGCCGGCGGAACAGACATCGCTGGTCGCGCATGAAGCGATTTTGCTGCTGCACGAAGCGGGCGTGCCGAAGGATGTGCTCCTATGCCTGCCGGGCGAGGGCGATGTTGGCGCGGCGCTGACCTCGCACCCGAAGATCGGAGGCGTGGCCTTTACCGGATCAACGGAGACTGCGCGCGCCATCAACCGGACACTGGCTGCCAAGGACGGACCGATTGTGCCGTTCATTGCTGAAACCGGCGGTCTAAACGCCATGATCGTCGATGCAACTGCACTGGCTGAACAGGTGGCGGATGACGTGGTGATGTCCGCGTTCCGCTCGGCAGGTCAACGCTGCTCGGCACTCAGACTGCTGTTCGTGCAGGAGGATGTCGCCGATCACATGCTTCAGATGATCGAGGGAGCTGCGCGCGAGCTCAAGCTCGGTGATCCTTCAAAACCGTCGACCGATATCGGGCCGGTGATCGACGAAGCGCAGCGCGAGATGCTGGCGGACCACATTGCCACGATCTCGAAATCCCAGAAGCTGGTCTACGCCGGTGATGCCCCCGATAAGGGGTTGTTCTTTGCGCCGCATATTGTCGAGCTGAAGGATGCCGGTGCTCTCGACCGCGAGATCTTTGGTCCGGTGCTGCATGTGGTGCGCTACAAGGCAAAGAAGTTCGATGCGGTGCTCGACGCCATCGACGCTACCGGATTCGGTCTGACCCTTGGAGTGCATTCACGCATTGAGGCAACCGTGCGCAGGGTCATCGACCGGCTCGACACCGGCAATGTCTATGTCAATCGCAACATCATCGGCGCGGTTGTCGGCACCCAGCCGTTTGGTGGCTCCGGTCTGTCGGGCACAGGCTTCAAGGCCGGCGGCCCGCATTACCTGATGCGGTTTGCAGTCGAGCAGGCGGTCTCGGTCAACACGGCTGCAGCCGGCGGCAATGCCGGTCTGATTGCCATGGGCGACGGCTAGACGCTGCGCTCCCGGCTCAGCTGATACTCACCAACCGAGCCGGGGCTGGGATACTATCGACGATATTGCGGGCGAGGTTCCGGGGTAAACTCAATGGAGGCGGTAACACCTCGCGCGGCGATCCTCAGGTCAAGCTCGCACCTGAGTTCCATGCAGGCGATTTCGGCGATCTTCATGCCGAGCCCGCCGGATTGGGTGGTGATATCCGGAGTCATGCCGGCGCCATTGTCTGAGCATGTCACCGAGATGCTGCCGGGCGTGGGAGTGGCCAGTTCGATCCTGACCACACCTTCACGTTGATCGGGAAAGGCATGCTTGAACGAGTTGGCGACAAATTCATTGACCAGCGTTCCCACCGAGACAGCCTGCTGAGAACCGACGATGACCGAAACCGGCGCAAACTCCATGGTGACATGCGCTGGTGCGGTTTCGGTCAGATATTCGACAATGTTGGAGACATAGACGCCCAGATCGACATTCGATCCGGCATCTGTCTTGTAGAGATACTCATGCAGGGTCGAAACAGCATCGATCCGCGTCATGATTTTGGACATGGCGGATTTGGCTTCATCGGCATGCAGGCGGCGCTCCTGAATGCGAACGAAGGCTGAAAGCGACTGCAGCGAGTTCTTGACCCTGTGGTCGACTTCCTGGCGCATGGTGGCAGCGGAGTTGAGTGCCTTGCGCATTTCCAGTTGCGCCATCACCTGCCGGGCAAGAACCTTGATCGCGTCGCGCTGCAACGGCGTAAGTTTTCTGGGTTCGTGATCCAGCACGCAAAGGGTCCCGATCGGCAGCCCGTCGGGTGTCTTGAGCAGGGCGCCGGCGTAAAAGCGCAGGCCCGGATCGGCGCAGACCAGAGGATTGTCGACCATCCGCTCATCAAGCAACGTATCCTCGACTTCAAGAAATTCCTCTTCAAGAATGGCGTGTGAACAGATCGACTGGCCGATCGGTGTTTCGCGCATTTCGAGACCGACGGACGCCTTGAACCACTGGCGCTCGGAATCGACAAGGCTGACGAGAGAAATAGATGTGCCGCAAATCGAGGAGGCAAGTTTGACGATGTCGTCAAAATCCTTCTCCGGATCCGTGTCGAGCACTTCATAGGCCTGCAAGGCCTTCAAGCGTTCGTCCTGGCGTTGGTGCAATGGCGCCTTCATACTAATGCCTTTCGTGAAAACTCTTTCGTAACAAACAATTAGCTGTCTGGCGCTGGTTCGTTTGTTGAGCAATGCAGTCGTTCATGCGCAAATTTGGTTCACACCAATTTGCTGGAGCCGCCCACGATATCGTGGCTGCGGAGTGTCTGATTGCGGCTCCGCAAGTCTGGTTGTGCGCGTTTGATCAAGGGGATGGATAGACCGTCTGGCGTTCTGGTTCTTTAACCTGTCATGTATTTTTCGGATTTTACTTGATCTGGCAACCCACGCTGTTCAAACAGATGCAGGTTTTACCGGTGTCGCATTTGGCGCATTGGGCGTCCCGTTTCATGCAAGCATCAAACATTCTTTCGGTTTCTATTCATGGAATAAGACCGCACGGGAGATGCGGTCACGATGGGAAGAGGGAACAACATCATGGCTGAGCACAAATCCGATATCGAGATTGCCCGTGCGGCAAACAAGAAGCCGATCATGGAAATAGGTCGGAAGCTGGGCATCCCCGAGCTCGACCTTGTGCCCTATGGTCACGACAAGGCCAAGGTGTCTGCCGATTTCATCGCCCGGCAGAAGGAAAAAACCGACGGCAAGCTGATCCTGGTGACGGCGATCAACCCGACGCCTGCGGGTGAAGGCAAGACCACCACCACCGTGGGACTCGGCGACGGGCTTAACCGCATCGGCAAGAAAGCGATGATCTGCATCCGCGAAGCTTCACTCGGACCCAATTTCGGCATGAAGGGCGGAGCTGCGGGCGGCGGAATGGCGCAAGTGGTGCCGATGGAAGAAATGAACCTGCATTTCACCGGCGACTTTCACGCCATCACCAGCGCCCACAACCTGCTCTCGGCGATGATCGACAATCACATCTACTGGGGCAACGAGCTGGAAATTGACGCACGGCGGGTCGTCTGGCGCCGGGTGATGGACATGAACGACCGGGCGCTCAGAGATATCGTCGTCAATCTCGGCGGTGTCGCGAACGGCTTTCCGCGCCAGACCGGATTTGACATCACGGTGGCTTCGGAAGTCATGGCAATCCTTTGTCTGGCCCAGAACCTCGAGGATCTGCAAGAGCGTCTGGGGTCGATCGTGGTCGCATACCGCCGCGACAAGACACCGGTCTATTGCCGCGATATCAAGGCCGACGGCGCGATGACCGTGCTCCTGAAGGATGCGATGCAGCCCAATCTGGTGCAAACGCTGGAGAACAATCCGGCCTTTGTTCATGGCGGCCCCTTCGCCAACATCGCCCATGGCTGCAACTCGGTGGTGGCCACCACCACGGCCTTGAAGCTGGTTGATTATGTCGTCACCGAAGCCGGGTTCGGGGCGGATCTGGGGGCGGAAAAATTCTTCGACATCAAGTGCCGCAAGGCAGGGCTCAAGCCGGATGCTGCGGTTATCGTCGCCACCGTGCGGGCGATGAAGATGAATGGCGGTGTGAAAAAGGATGAACTCGGGCCGGAAAACATCGAGGCCGTGGAAAAAGGCTGCGCCAATCTCGGCCGGCATGTGCAGAACGTGAAGAAATTCGGCGTGCCGGTGGTGGTGGCGATCAACCATTTTGTCACCGACACGGATGCGGAAATCGAGGCGGTGAAGGATTATGTCGCCACTCTCGGGGTCGAAGCGATCCTGTGCAAACATTGGGCGCAAGGCTCAGCGGGTGTCGAGGACCTGGCGCACAAGGTGGTGGAACTGGCCGAATCCGGCCAGGCGCAGTTCGCACCGCTCTATGCCGACGACATGCCGCTGTTTGAAAAGATCGAGACCGTTGCCAAGTCGATCTATCATGCAGGCGAGGTGACGGCGGATAAATCGGTGCGTGAGCAGCTCAGGCAATGGGAAGCGCAGGGCTATGGCAATCTGCCGGTCTGCATGGCCAAGACGCAGTATTCGTTCTCGACCGATCCGAACCTGCGCGGCGCGCCGACGGATCACAGCGTGGCGGTTCGCGAGGTACGGCTCTCAGCTGGCGCCGGGTTTATCGTCGTCATCACCGGCGAGATCATGACCATGCCGGGTCTGCCGAGAGCACCATCTTCAGAGAAGATCTTCCTCAATGAGCAGGGCCAGATCGAAGGCCTGTTCTAGCGCGGTTCATCGAAAACGGCTTTTGACACGGACAGATAAGCTGGCGCCGAGTCGGTCGACAATTCGCATGCTGGCCTGGAGTCTCCCCCAGGACAGCTGGCCGATGAAGATGTGCAATTTATGTTGACTCTAATTGTCATGTTTAATATGTGGCATGAACAAGGCGTCATGACGGCGTCAATGTAATTTCTATGACGAGCCAGCCATCCGGGAGCGTAGCTACCCTGCAGCCAGCCAGTGCCCTTTGAAAGGATCTGATTATGGTTGCCGGAAGTCTCCATCGCACTTTGTTCGCTGGCAGCGCGCTTGCTCTTCTCATCTCTACCCCGTTGGCTCTGGCGCAGGATGTTTCCAGCGACGGTTCAGCTACATTGCTGGACCGGGTCGTCCTGAGGAGTGGTGAAAGCGGCAAGGGCGTCGCCGATACGCCGCTGGCCACCGAGACCACCAACGAGGAGCTTTCGCGGGCGCAGATCACCAGCATCGAGGATCTAGGCCGTGCGATTGAGCCGGGTGTCAATTTCAACTCTGCCAATGGCAGCGTCAACATTCGCGGGCTTGACGGTCCCCGGGTGCTGACAACTGTTGACGGCATCCAGGTTCCCTATCTCGAGGATGGCGCGCGTGGCGCCGATGGCGGTATCAACAGCTTTGACTTCAACTCGCTGGACGCCATCAACGTCGTCCGCGGCGGCGATTCGAGCCGCGGTGGGTCCGGTGCGCTTGGTGGAGCGCTGGTTGTCAGGACACTGGAGCCGGAAGACCTGATCGAGGAAGGCCGTGACACCGGCGGCTATATCAAGACGATTTTCGACAGCAAGGACATGAGCATCGGCGGCTTCGCCGGCGTCGCCAGCCGCATGGGCGGAACCTCTGTGCTGTTGCAGGGCGGCTACCGGATCGGCAGCGAGACTGAAAACAACGGCGAGGTCGGTGGCTATGGGTCGACGCGCTCTCAGGCCAATCCGTCCGACTATGACGAGAACAATCTGCTGTTCAAGGTCCGTCAGGCCACCGAAAGCGGACACACTTTCGGACTGACGGCAGAGCGCTACGACATCGCCAACGAGACCGACCTGATGTCCGAACAGTCGCCCACAGGGAACTACCGTCCCGGCAACTGGATGGGCAGTGAAGGAACCCGCCGCGAGCGGATTTCCTTCGACTACACCTACGAAGCGCCCGGAACCGAGTCTTTCTTCGATACAGCCAATGCGGTTGTCTACTGGCAGCGGCTGGGACGCTCAAGCGGCAGTGACGGCTATCGGTTCACTTCGGTGATCGGGGATTACACCCGGTTGAGCGAGGTCACCAACAATTCGTATGGTCTGTCTGGTCTGGGCGAGAAAACGCTGGATCTTGGCGGTCTGAGCCACCGGTTCACGATTGGCGGAAACTTCGCCACCGGCACAACATCGCAATACACTTCCGGCCAGGATTCCTGCAGTGTCACGCCGAACCGCTCCTGTAACTTCCTGCACACCAACCAGTCGGACATGCCGGATGTGAAGTCCAACCAGTTCGGTATCTTCCTCGATGACGAGATTGCATTGGGCGACAGCGGTTTCTCGCTGACACCGGGCCTTCGCTATGACTGGTATGATCACTCGCCGAAGAACACGGCAGCCTATCAGGCAAACCCGAATTATGGCGGGCTGCCGGCCGCTCAGAGCGAAGGGCAGTTGTCGCCAAAGCTGCTTGGAAAATTCAAGGTCAACTCTGAATTCGATGTCTTTGCCCAGTGGGCGATGGCGTTCCGTGCGCCGACCCCGTCGGAACTCTATCTCGACTACGGCGCACCCGGCACCTATCTGCGGATCGGCAATGCGAGCATGAAGCCGGAAACCAGCAACGGGTTTGAAATCGGTGCCAACTACGACAACGGCAGTCTGCGGGGGCGGGCGACCGGTTATTACAACCGGTACAAGAACTTCATCGACACGCGCAGCCTGAGCTCAGCTGAACAGGCAGGTCTTGGCATTACGCCGGGTACCTATCCTTTCGGTGTGACGCAGAGCATCAACCGCGCCAATGTCGAGATCTACGGAGCCGAGTTGAGCCTTGAGAAGCAGTTCAGCAACGGTTTCAGCCTGCGTGGCGCCCTGGCCTATGCGCGCGGCGTGGATATCGAGAGCGGCCAGGTGCTGGGTTCGGTGGCGCCGGTGAAAACGGTGGTCGGCGTCGGATATTCCAGCGAGACCTGGGGCACCAATGTCAACTGGATCCATGCCGGCAGCGTCTCGACCAACTCGACCGCCAACTACAAGGCCTCGAGCTACAACCTCGTCGACGCCACGGCCTGGTGGAAGCCGGAGCAACTCAAGGGCTTGAGCATTCAGGCCGGTGTCTACAATCTGTTTGACGAGACCTATTACGACTCTGTCAGTCTTCGCGACGTGAGCATGAGCCAGCCGACCGAGTATTATTCGGAGCCTGGGCGGACTTTCAAGCTTTCAATTACCAAAACATTTTGAAGCCTTCCGGCACCTTTCCGGGTGCCGGAGACTTCCCCATCCATTATTCGCAGAGGCGGTAACCGCCTCTGCGTTTTATTATGTCGAGATGCAGGTGATCGGCATGGCTGGCATTGGACCCGGGGCCGAGTACGGTGGTGAAGTGCAGGCAGGCGCCGCCGCGGACGGCACGCTGAAAAGCCTCTTCCACGGTTCCGTCGCCCGCACGCGGTGATACGGGTATCGGATCATGGCCCTTGAACTCAAAGCTCATGACGTCAACAGCATTGCCGATCGCGTGTTCCGACATCTTGCCGGTGGCGGAATTGTTGCGGCGGCGGCAGACATAGGTCGAGCCGTGATTGATCTGTGCGAGGGTGATTTCGTCAGGCAGCGCTTCTGCGGCCGGGACCACAACGGTGTCGGTCCAGCGCGCCAGAGCGAGAGCGGTTTCACAGCGCATTTGAGATTTTGGTGCCAGGGAAACGCCCGGGATGACCTGTTCGACACTGTAGGGCGCTGCGATGCCGCAGCCGTTCTTGCCACGAAGCGGTTTCTTCCGGTCAAACACGGCGCCGAGCTTGCGCAGCTCGGCTTCACAGCTGGCAAGTGCTGCCTCATCGGGTTTGGGGGCGGTGATAACGGGAAGATCCGGCTTGACAGCGTTTTTGGTGGCCTCGGCGGAAGGCTGCGTGTCGGTGTTCCCGGATTTCCTGTCGTCTTCATCGGACCGGGAGTCCGACGGTCTCTCATCGTCCGACGGCTTGTCCTCCGGTATTGGGGGGCTATCGGAGGCTTGCTCCGCGGGCCGTGGATTTTCGGCTGGTAGCGGGCCGTCTTCGGGCAGGGTTACGCCCGTCACAATGGCGAGACAAACGGGAAGGGCAATCAGGCGACGCACGTGATCAATCCCTGAATTCCACTGTAACACCCTTGCTGACCATGTGGGCCAGCTCATGCGCATCCCAGTTGGTCATGCGGACGCAGCCATGGCTGCTGGTCTTGTCGATCTTTGAGGGGTGGGGTGTGCCGTGAATGCCGTAGGTCGGCTCGGACAGATCGATCCAGACATTGCCGACAGGGCCGTTCGGTCCGGGCGGCAGGGTCAGTGGCTGGGTGTTGTCACCCTGAACGAAATTGGTTTCGGGATCATAGCTGTAGGTGGGGTCGGTAGCGACGGCGTTGACTTTATGAGTGCCCGTCGGCGATGGGGTGCTCGAACTTCCGATTGTCACCGGATAGATGGCGATGAGGGTCTGTGACGCATCATAGGCGAGAAGACGCGCCTGGCTCTTGTCGGCCACCAGGCTTGCGACTTCCGCTTCCTGATCGGTTCCAGGATCAGCCACAAAAATACTCTCCCCCGCGGTGAACTGTGCTTCCGGGTTGAGATCGGTGAGGAAGTCCTCGTCCATGTGGAACCGCTCGGCCAGCTTTTCCCTGACGCTGGTAAAGCCCAACTGGTCGAGCTTGGCGAGTTCGGCGTAGTCTTCCGGCAATTCGGCGGAGAGGCCCGAGGTGTCTTCTTCGGTGATGGTGTAGGATACGATCACGTCATGGCCCATTGCCTGCAGCGTGTCCCAGACCAGTTGGTCGAGCTGGCCGTCGGAGTCGATGCCATTGACCTGCTCAAAACCGCGGATTGCCTTTTCGACGTTGTCGCCGGAATAGCCGTCAATCACGCCGGGGGAGGCGCCTGCCCGGTCAAGCAGGATCTGCAGCCGGACCGCCAGCGGGCTTTGTCCTTCAGCCAGTTGCTCGCCTGTAAAGGCAGCCGCGTTGATGGCGGCAGGTTCCATCGGAGCTGCGTCAGCTTTGCCCATTGTGACAACCGCCGCAAAGGTGGCGGCAGCAATCGCAAGCAGGATCTGGATCGTGTCCATTGAATGTGTTCCCCGTTCATACCAGCACGCTTCCTCGAATGGAGCGTCACGGGGTTCAAACGCGCGAGATGCGAAAAAGATGCATGAGGCCTGTTTCTTCGGCGAAACTTCGCGCGGCGATGATGAACCCGGAGACATCCTCCGGGTGTGGAGCGAGGCGCCGGGGCCTGCAGAATCTGCCGCGGTTACCGGTAACTGTCAGAGCGGTTGGGCACCGCTCCAGGAGGTGAGCGCGGAAAGCCGCGCCGTCTTCTTGAACTGATGCCGGTCCATGCGCCTGAGAATCCCGGCCAGAAACCGGATGGTTTCGGCGATATAGGGGCCCTTGTTGAGCATGATGCATTCCGCGCGCTGCCCCATGGCGGCATCGGTGACTTCCGCGCGTGAGGGTGCGCCGGTCTTGAGCAGGGTTTCGAGCACCTGCGTCGCCCATACCACGGGTATGTGTGCGGCTTCGCAGAGCCAGAGGATCTCCTCCTGGGCTTCGGAGAGCCGTTCGGTGCCGACTTCCATCGCAAGGTCGCCGCGCGCGATCATCACTGCGACAGGATGATGCGAGCCAGCCTGAACAATCAGGCGGGGCAGATTGCGCACGGCAAGTCCGGTTTCGATTTTCAGCAGCAGGGGTTGTGGCGGCCGCTCGCCGCGATGCTGCTTGAGGGCCGCTATCAGGCCGCGGATGTCTTGCGGGCGCTGCACGAAAGAACAGCCCACGATATCGGCGTTGGCGGCAACGAAGGGCAGGTTTTCGCGGTCGGTTGCGGTCAGATGTTCGATCTCAAGATCGACAGCGGGGAAGTTGATGCCTTTTTCAAGCTTCAGTTTCTTGCCCTTGTCGGCAACCACCGTGATTTCCAGGATCGCGCCGTCCTCGACCAGTTCCACCACCCGGGCGCCGATCTTGCCGTCATCGATCCATACCTGGAGTCCCGGTTGCAGCTTGGCGACGATCTCGGGGAATGTGATCGTGATTGACGGCAGCGCTGCGTGTTTCGGGGCCGGCTTGCGCAGCAGCTGAAACCGGTCGCCACGATAGAGCCGCCTGGTCTTGCGCGGGCTGATGCTCTCGATCCGGCATTTCGGACCGGCGATGTCCATCACAACCGGGCAGGTTCTCTCAGCCCGGGCAGCGGAGGCTCGGATATTGGAGATCATTTCGGCCCATACGCCGGGTCCGTCATGGGCGCAATTGATGCGGAAGCAGCTGGCGCCGGCCTCGACCAGCCGGTCAACAAAGTCCGGATCGGTGGCGCCCTGTTGCGGCATGGTCACCATGATGCGGGTGTTGTGCGCGCCGGGGTAGTCACCGAAAAACCGGTTCTGATCGGATGTGATCTGCGCCAGTCCGGCATCAAGCGCAGCGGGTTCGGGCCACGCTGCCGGCAATCCGGAGAGGCCATTGAGCGTTGCGCTGACAGCGGCGAGCGAGGGGCGCAGACGAGATTCGGCGCGGCCCAGCGATGACAGTCCGAGAATCGAAAGGCTGGATTGAAGCCCGGTCAGATCGTGCTGCCGGGCGGCCAGGTAACAGGCGAGATTTTCCGCACCGGCGCGAAAGACGGGGCGCGCGATCTCGCTCTCCCAGCCGGCGAAGATCATGGCGCTGTCCGCGTCAATACGGGCGATGGCTTCATCAAGCAGTTTGCGGCAGGCGGCGATCTGTTCGGTGATTGCCGGTCTGCGGTCGTGGTCTGGAAACTTGCCGGTATCTTCGCTCACATCTGTCCTTCCGGGCGGGAGGCGATCGGGAACCCGCTGTCCGGGTCTGCAGCTATGGCCGAGAAATACAGACAACGGGCTTCATTATGATGACAGCATGAGGGCGTTACGTGTCGTCCGGTTTGTCTGAGGATTGCGTAGCTGTCGCGGTGCCCGGTTGATCGTCATCGTCATCGATCTCGCGCACGATCTCCACCTGGACGTGGGTAATGAAAGCCGCGATGGTGCCGAGGATTGCGAGCCAGGGTGCAGCAAGCGCAACAGCACCGCCGGCGACCACACCGAAGGTTAGAGGCGTTTCCAGCACGATGTCGCCATCGGATGCCTTGATGCGCAATTGCCGGACATTGCCTTGCTTGAGCAGATCCTTGACCTGGTCAACGAGCTGGTTGCCCATGACTTCGATTTCCTCGGTGAATGTTCTCTTTCCCTTGCTGTCCTGTGTATCCATGGATTTCATCCTTGATGAGCCGTGAAGGTGAGTGAGTGCATCCTTGCGTAGACGCTGTCTGTGCCGACGTCCTTGATGAGGATCAATTGTTTCTCAGCCAATAGCGCGCGGTTGCAGGCAGAAATGCGCCCGGACCGCGGTAAGCGATCTGGGTATTTCGAAGGCCGTCTCAGAGACGGTCGAAGGCGCTGCTGACTTTGCCCCAGGCGCAATGCGGGAAATAGGGGTAGGTGTCGGTGACGAAATAGACGAATTTACCGTTGAGCGTGCCGCCGTTGCATTTGTCGAGCCTGCCCGATCCGCCGGTGTACTGCCAGTCCTGGACATAGGTGCCGTCATGTTTGCCGCCGGGGCCGCCGTTGCGGTTGCCGGGCTTGAGCGAATAGCCGGATTTGGCACGTCTGCCGACATAATGGAGCTCGAAGCCGTCCGCAGCAAAACCGACGAGGGAGGATTTGCCCTGCAGGCCGCCCGACGGCATGGCGTGATAGTGGTAGAGACCTCGGTGATCGACATGGGCATTGTAGCGGTCCAGCCCCAGCATCTCGCCTGCGCCCTTGCCGTCGAGTTTCCAGCCCGAAGCCGGGTTGCGGCTGTGGCCGCGTCTGGACGATGGATCGTAATAGTCAGCCGTTCCCGGCCGGATCATGACGCCATTGAGAGCGAAGCCAGTCGACCCGCGAAGGGCCGTGGCGCGGCCGGTCTTTTCGGGATTTTCCGGGACGCAAACCTCGATATGCTGTGTCTTGATCCGGTGCGGATTGCCCGAGTTGGGAAATTTTCCGGTGGCGTGGTTGGGAAGTCCGTTGGAGACCATGCAGATTTTGCCCCGGCTCTTGGTGATCGAAACCGATCCGGACGCGGCCTCCGCGGCGAAAGCGCTTGCAACAATTCCAGCAAGCGTAACGCCGGCGATCAGCAGATATGAAAGTGGACGGTCCATGGTATTCCCCTCTGTGCCGTTCCCTGGTGTATGGCATCTTACAATTACTGATCGTCACCTTTCCGGGCGATGACAGGTAAATGACAAAATCGTAATGCTTGACGGTTCGGGGGTGCAAATTATGGAACGAAGCTGCGCCTGGTGTGTTCATGGTAATGACTGAATGGTGGGGCGACGACTTGCATGGCTGAATCAAACATCACGGAAACTCTGAGGGACTGGCTTGTTCGAGGGCTCAAGACCGGAAACGCCAATCGGCTGCCGGTGTTTTTGCTCGGGATCATCACGCTGGGCGTTTACGGCTTCATCCAGATCGCAGATGAAATGGCCGAAGGCGAAATCCGCAACTTTGACGAAACACTGTTTCTGATGTTCCGTGTCGCCGGCGACCCGTCGCGCTCGCTGGGGCCTGCGTGGCTGCAGGAAACAGCGGTCGAGGTGACTGCCGTCGGGGGATACCCGTTGATCGTGCTGACACTCGCCGCGGTTTGCGGCTTCTTCATCGTGACAAGGCATTATGGCGCGGCGCTCTATGCCGTGGCTTCCATCGGTTCCGGGGCTCTAATCAGCTATACGCTCAAGCAATATTACGCCCGGCCGCGCCCTGATCTGGTGGACCATCTCGACACGGTTCACACCGCCAGTTTTCCAAGTGGCCATGCATTGGTGACGACCGTTGCCTATCTGACGCTTGCTGCAATTGTTGTCGGTTACCTCGAAACCAGCCGGGCACGGATCTACGTGATCAGTGTTGCTGTGCTCGTAGCCGTCATGGTTGGTGTCAGCCGGGTCTATCTGGGTGTTCACTGGCCGAGTGATGTCGCTGCCGGCTGGGCGCTGGGCGCCGCCTGGGCCAGTTTTTCCTGGCTCATTTTCCACATGCTTCAACGACGCAACCAGAGGGCGGCCGAATGGCAAATGCAATAACAGCCGATATGACTTGGCATGACTGGTTCAAACCGTTTGCCCGATTGGGCTATGGCGCGCGCGGGCTCGTCTATCTGGTGCTGGCGTTCTTTATCGTCAGCGCGGCTTTGACCACCGGTAGCGGCGGCGATTCAAAGGACGCTATCCGTTTCATAACGCAGTCGACCGCGAGCGCCATTATGGCACCTTTGTTGATCGTCAGCCTCGCGGGTTATTGCCTGTGGCGTATCGTGCAGGCGGTGTTTGACACCGATGATCACGGCATCCGTCCGCTCGGTCTTGCGGTTCGGGCCGGCTTGATTGGGTCGGCAGCCTCCTACGGCTTTTTGATGTTTTACGCTTTCTCGCTTTGGTGGGGTGGCACTTTTTCCTCCGGGGGCAGTTCCGGAGGCGGCTTTGCCCAGACAGCGGCGAGCTTCATCGGTGCGGGCCCGGTCTCGCTTGCGTTGAGCGCGATATTCGCAATCGTCGGCGGCGCACATATCTGGAAGGCCGTCAGCCGCAAGTACCGCGATCACATCAAGGCTTCGCCGATGGTGGGCAAATGGATTGATGTCGCCGCAATCGGTGGATTGTGCGCCCGCGGTGTCATTTTCCTGATCATCTCCTTCCTGTTGTTGCGGCACGGGTTGCAGGGTGAGGAAGGCCGTGCCAGCCTTGGCGACGCTCTGGATTTCATTGCCGGCCTGCCATTCGGCGTCTGGTTGCTGGGGGCGACCGGGGCAGGGTTCTTCCTGTTCTCAATCTATTCGTTTGCCGAATCCATCTGGCGGCGGATCAATGTTGAAGACGCCTGAGTAACATCGCCCCGGATCAGACCTCCGGGGCGGTGCAGACCTGCCTGACCGCTTTGGTTCCCACGAGTTGAGCGAGGCGTCGTAGACGAGCCGGGGTGTCCGCCCGGCGAGTTCCTGTTTCAACCGGTTCCGTCTCGCTGCTTCAGGCTGAAACAGCACGGCTTCAACGACCAGCCGGTCAGGCGTGGCATTGCCCGCCCGTGGCAGGGAGATGTCCATTCCCTCGGTCAGTCCGAGCATGGCCATCCCTCGCGCCGTCACCAGTGACAGACATTGGCCGACAGTTCCGTCCATCTGGCCCTGAGTGATGATGGCTGTCTGCGGTTGCGCGCCACCGATGCAGTAACGCACCCGCGCGTTCAAGGTCACAACATCGACATCGATGTCTTCGCTGAATACCACGCTCGCACTGTCGAGCTTGTATTCGAGCAAGTCGCGTACAGCATCGGGCAACAGATGACGCCGGTCGTGCATCGTCTGAAGGATGGTAATGTCTTTGGTCGTCAGGGTGCATGTCTGCTTTTTCCACATGGCGAAACTCCCGCTGCGGCGTCTCTGATGGAGACGCGCTTTTTGAAGTAAAGGAAAGCTGGTTCCCCCTGCACCACGGCGGACCGGGTGCAGGGCGGCTATCCTGTCAGCAGAAAAACTCCGAGTGGGTTCGAAAAGCCGACGTGCCGAATGCTCATTGCGCCAGCGCGTCCTGTCTCGACTGGGCCACCTCGACCACGCTCAGGTCGTGGATCTGGCCGTTGCGTGCGGCATAGCTGATCGACTGCCCTGTCTTCAGGCCAATCAGCGCGGTGCCGATCGGTGTGGTGATCGATATCCGGCCTTGCTCGATATTGGCTTCGCCGGGATAGACCAGCATGACGGTCTTGCTCTGGCTGCCATCAACGACATAGCTCACGGTTGAGCCCATGCGCACGATAGTCGGCGCAATGGCCCTGTCGCTGACGATCCGCGCGCGCTCGATTTCCTGCAGCAAGTATTCCGCAATCTCGGGCTGGTTGCGCTCACAGGCCGAGGCGAGATTGCTGAGCCTGTTGTAGTCGCCTTCGCTGATGGTGATTCTGGGCTTGCGCCGCATCTTGGCTTGCATTGGTTGGTCCACGCGCTGAAATGCCCCAGCCGCAGCTGGCAAGGGTGAGTTTGCTGAAATTTTAAGATTGTTGCGCCGGTGTAAGCAGGATGTTCGAAGTGCCGTCAGGCGTTATCTCAAACCATGCATTGGTGCCCCGCGGTCCGGGGGCGCATGTCACCGAACCGAGGGTCAGATTTCCGCGATGGGAAAGGCCCTGAAAAACCGAATGATATGGGTTCGATACGTGCTCATGGTGAAAATGTGGGACAAGATTCAGGCGAAGTCAAGGCGCTGGTTGCAGACTGATCGGGGTGGCCGGTGGTCCGGCAATCCTCATTTACCTGTCGGGCAACGGGCACCCTGTCCGGATGATGGCCTTACACGAACGCTGCAGGCTAAGCCCTTCAGTGGCAAGCCTCGACCATGGTCTGCGAAGCAACGCAATTGCTCAATGCACTTGAAGCATTCGGCCGCCTGCGCTAAGAGCTTGGGCATGACGATGCACGTGGCACAGAACAATTGGTGGTGGGTTCGCTCCTAGGCGGCCTTGACCACGCATGCGCGTTTAAGATCAACAAGCCGCCCGGGACCTCAAAGTCCGGCGGCTTTTTTGTTTGCCCCGCCGGATCAGGTTCGCCGGACCGGTTCAAACGGAGTTTTGAAATGGGCACGACGGTACTTTCAGACAACGCGGCGCAATATACGACGCGCGGCGGTGTGACGGTGACGCGGCGACGGCGCGAAACACCTTACGCCGACGCGATCTCCGGCTATGTCGATGCGCTCGACAGCCGGCGCGGGGCGGTGTTCTCGTCGAATTACGAGTATCCGGGCCGCTACACGCGCTGGGACACGGCAATCGTGGATCCGCCACTGGGGATCTCCTCGCAAGGCCGGAAACTCAAGATCGAAGCCTATAACGGGCGCGGCGAAGCGCTGCTCGATATTCTCGCATCCCGGCTTGGCGGGCATGCGGAGTTTGCGATCTCGGAGCGTGAGCCGACATGCATCAAGATCGATGTCGCGGAACCTGACCGGGTTTTCTCCGAAGAAGAGCGGTCGCGCGCGCCGACCGTGTTTTCGGTGCTGCGGGTCATCGTCGACCAGTTTCATTCGGCAGAAGATGGCAATATCGGGTTCTACGGAGCATTCGGCTACGATCTGGCGTTCCAGTTCGACACTGTGCCGCAGACGCTTGATCGGCCCGAAGATCAGCGCGACCTGCTGCTGTTTCTGCCGGACGAAATTCTGGTGGTTGACCACCATGCCGCCAAGGCCTGGATCGACCGCTATGATTTTGCGCTTGACGGTGTGACGACAGAAGGACGCGACGCCACGATCACGCCGGAGCCGTTCAAACATGCCGACAGCATTCCGGCGAAGGGCGACCATACGCCGGGCGAATATGCGGAACTGGTCAAGCGCGCCAAAGAAAGTTTCAAGCGTGGCGATCTGTTCGAAGTGGTGCCGGGCCAGACCTTCCTTGAGCGCTGCGAAGCACGCCCATCCGAGATCAGCCGGCGGCTGAAAGCCATCAATCCGTCGCCCTATTCGTTCTTCATCAACTTGGGCAACCAGGAGTATCTGGTCGGGGCGTCGCCGGAGATGTTCGTGCGGGTCAACGGACGGCGGATCGAGACCTGCCCGATCTCCGGCACCATCAAGCGCGGCGAGGATGCAATCTCGGATTCGGAGCAGATCCTCAAGCTGCTCAATTCGAAAAAGGACGAATCCGAATTGACCATGTGCTCGGATGTCGACCGCAACGACAAGAGCCGGGTGTGCGAACCGGGTTCGGTCAAGGTGATTGGCCGGCGTCAGATCGAGATGTACTCGCGGCTGATCCACACGGTTGATCATATTGAAGGCCGGTTGCGCGATGGCATGGATGCCTTTGACGGGTTCTTGAGCCATGCCTGGGCGGTGACGGTGACCGGCGCGCCAAAACTCTGGGCGATGCGGTTTCTGGAAAAGAACGAGCGGACCCCACGTGCCTGGTATGGTGGTGCCGTGGGCATGGTCAGCTTCAACGGCGACATGAACACCGGGCTTACGCTCAGAACCATCCGCATCAAGGACGGCATTGCCGAAGTGCGCGCGGGTGCAACGCTGCTGTTTGATTCGAACCCGGAAGAGGAAGAAGCTGAAACCGAGTTGAAAGCCTCGGCGATGCTGTCGGCGATCCGCGATGCACGGCTTGGCAACTCCGGTTCAGCCGCACGCGAAACCGCCAAGGTGGGTGAGGGGGTTTCGATCCTTCTGGTCGACCACGAGGACTCATTCGTTCACACGCTGGCGAATTATTTTCGTCAGACCGGGGCCAAGGTGACCACGGTGCGTGCGCCGGTTGCCGATGATGTCTTCGACCGGGTGTCGCCGGATCTGGTGGTGCTGTCGCCAGGCCCTGGAAGCCCCAAGGATTTCGATTGCGCGGCCACCATCAAGCAGATCCGGGCGCGGGAACTGCCTGTGTTTGGCGTCTGCCTCGGGCTGCAGGCAATTGCCGAGAGTTTCGGCGGGTCCTTGCGCGAACTGGCAATCCCGGTGCACGGCAAGCCATCGCGGATAAGGGTTGCCTCGAGCGGGGTCATATTCTCAGGGCTGGCAAAGGAAGTCACGGTCGGGCGTTATCACTCGATCTTTGCCGATTATGCCACCTTGCCCAAGGAATTCCGTGTTACGGCTGAGAGTGACGACGGGGTGGTGATGGCGATCGAGCATGAGAGCCTGCCGATTGCCGCGGTGCAGTTCCATCCTGAATCGATCATGACTTTGGGTCAGGATGCGGGCATGCGAATGATCGAGAACGTGGTGGCGCATCTGGCGCGCCGGACCAAGGTGGAGGCGGCGTGATGCAGAAAGACAAGGCAGCAGCGGGAGCGCAGTTTGCAGTGGCAGCAATGCTTGCAACCGCGGCATGGTTGTTCCCTGCATTCTCGGCATCCGCCCAGATGGTGGATGAGCTGAAAGCGGGCCAGGATCTGGTCGAGGTCAATTGCGGCAAGTGCCATGCGGTGGGTGCGGCTGACGCCAGCCCGCATCAGGCGGCGCCGCCGTTCCGGAAACTTTCGGACAGTTTCCCCATGGATGCACTGGAAGAAGCATTCTCCGACGGCCGGATCTATTCGGGCCATCCCGACATGCCGGAATTCATTGCAACGCCTGAACAGGTGGACGCGATCATCGCCTATATCGCATCGCTCCAGGGTTAGCCGACATGCCTCACGCCTCCAGGACCATCCGACGGCTGGCCTTCTGGTCGATTCCCCTGGCGTTCGGAGTGATGGGGCTGAAATTTGTCGCCTGGTACGTGACCGGCTCGATCGCGCTTTACTCCGATGCGCTTGAATCCATCGTCAATGTGATAGCCGCGCTGGCAGCCTTCATCGCCATTGGCTATGCGCAAAAACCGGCCGATCTTGGCCATCCTTACGGACATCACAAGGCGGAGTATTTCTCGGCGGTTCTGGAAGGTGTGTTGATCGTTGTTGCCGCGTTGCTGATTGTCAACGAGGCGATTGGTGGACTGGTTTCGCCCAAGCGGATCGAGGCGCCGGGGCTCGGCCTTGCGATCAATGCTACTGCCGCAGTGCTCAATGGTGTCTGGGCGGTGATTCTGCTGCGCTTCGGGCGCCGTCACCGGTCACCCGCATTGATGGCCGACGGCCACCATATCCTGTCAGATGTTGTGACGTCGGTCGGGGTGATTGCCGGGCTCGGGCTGGCGCTGGCGTTTGACCAGCCTCGGCTTGACCCGCTGCTGGCGCTGATTGTTGCGGTCAACGTGCTGTGGCAAGGCTGGAAGGTCATCGCATCCTCGGTGGATGGACTGATGGACCGGGCAATCGACCCGGTCGACGAACAGCGCATTCACCAAATCATCAAGGCAGAGGCTGATGGCGCCATTGAAGCGCATGATATTCGCACCCGGATGGCGGGCAGGGTATCATTTGTCGAGTTTCACCTGGTCGTGGATGGTGACATGACGGTCGAGCGTTCACACGATATTTGCGACCGGCTTGAAACTGCGCTGAAACAAGCCGTGGCGGGCGTGCAGGTGATCATCCATGTCGAGCCCGGACACAAGGCCAAGGATGAAGGCGTGGTGCTCGGTTGAGTTAGCCTTCGCGATTGCCGGAGGCTGGCGGTTCTATCCGCCAAACCTGTCCAGTGCCAGACGAAATACGTCTGCATCAACATTGCCGCCGGAAATCGTGACGATCACATCCTCGCCTTCGATCTCGTCTCCGCGAAACAGCGCAGCAGCCAAGGCCACGGCGCCGCCCGGTTCGGCGACAAGCTTGAGCCTGGTGAACGCAAGCGCTACGGCATGAAGTGCCTCTTCCTCGGTCACAACCAGACCCGGCCCGGCCAACCGTGAAACGATCGGAAACGTCAGGTCTCCCGGCTGCGGCGTGATGATTGCATCGCAGAGCGAACCAGAGCGGCGGCTGTTGCTCTTGATGCTGCCCGACGCCAGGCTGCGGGCCATGTCGTCAAAACCCTCCGGCTCCACCGGGCGCACTCGCAGGCCGGGGGCATCTGCTTCCAGCGCAAGTGCTACGCCGGCAGCAAAGCCGCCACCACCACAGCAGACAAGCACATCGGCATTTGTAACGCCTTCTGCTGCGGCCTGTTCGGCAATTTCCAGCCCGCAGGTGCCCTGACCGGCAATCACCTGAGGCTCGTCAAAGGGCTTGATCAAGGTCAGGCCGCGCTCGGCACAGAGTTTTGCGGCAATCGCATCACGGTCTTCGCCCGCGCGGTCATAGAGGACCACTTCAGCACCCAGGGCACGGGTGTTGTCGATTTTCATCTTCGGAGCGTCAGACGGCATGACAATGACCACCGGCGCTCCGTGGCGGGCGGCCGACAGTGCCACACCCTGGCCGTGGTTGCCGCTGGAGAACGCAAGAACGCCACGCTTGCGCACATCCGGTTGCATGGCTGAAAGCGCTGACCAGCCGCCGCGAAATTTGAAACTGCCGGTGTGCTGCAGGTTCTCGGGCTTCACCCAGACGCGCCGTCCCGCGATTTCATCGAGAAACGGGGACGTGAGCAGGAGCGTCTTCCGGACATGGCCATTCAACCGGTCTCGTGCGGCACGGATCATCTCGATGTTCATGACTTGGTTCCCGTTGCTGTGACGGTTCGGCAGGCTAGGCGCAATCAGCGCGATTCTCCAGATGGTTTTGCATCTGTTCCGGAAAGTCTACCACCGGCATAAAAACCGCGCGGGTGGCCGCGCGGCTTGTTCGAAGCGACCGGGGCTGGTCAGGCCGCGTGGCCGTGCAGCCGTGCGGTGACAACAGGGTTGCCCTTGAGACCGGAAATGGTCTTGGCCAGTGCCAGCACGCCCAGATCGGCAATCGGTTCGATGATGATGACCAGCATGTAAGCTGCGCCGAAGGCTGCGATCTGCGCCAGGTTTTCAGCGCCGAAGCCGTGGCCATAGAGCGCCCAGAAACCAACCCACATGACGATGCCGCCCTGATAACTGGTCGAGAGTGCAAGTGCCTGCTTGTAGGACACATCCTTGTAGGCGGTGCCCTCCGGGATGATGCGCTTGGCAATCAGCGACATGGCGTAGAGCGGGACCAGTAGTGTGGTGACGTTCATGCCGTATTGCGGCAGATCGAAGGGCGCGAACAGGATGCCCTGCACCAAAAGCCCGAGCGCCAGGCCGATGGCTGCGGGGCCGGCGCCGAATATCAGATAGAGCGTCGAGCCCAAGATGAAGTGGACCTCGGACACTCCGACCGCATGGTGCGGCAGGATCTCGAAGAACGCGAAGACGAGAAGCGTGGTGATGACCGAGCGGATGCCAAGGGCTGCGACGCCGCCGTCCTTGCGGATCGTGTCCCAGGACATTTTCAGAAGAAGGCCGCCGGCGGCAGCCGCGGTTGCGTAGCTCAAGGCCAGTTTTGCGCCGTCAACGACGCCAGGTTCGATATGCATGGTGTAATCCTTTCCGCACCCTTCGTGCGACAGGTTGGCTTCGGAAGCTGTCGTGCTTCCCCGAAGTCCGGGCAGGTCTCCTGGCTCGCGTTTCATTGCCGGCTCCGCCTTCCCGGGATTTCCCAGTGGCAGTGTGGAGGCGACTCAACGCTTACAGTTGCGAGGGCAGCCACGGATCAGGCCCCATTTACGGGTCATCCCTACCGTGTTCCCCTTTAATCCCGAAGGCTTGGCCTTCCTGGAACCCGAACCATTCAAGCCTATTTCGGGACAGGCCGTATAGCAATCTGAAATTGCGAGGTTTTGCAGCGCATCTCCTGTCTTGGCGGTTTGTCCGATCCTTGCCGCGTGAGCGGATTGCGGGTGCCGGGCGGGGCTGATACTCAACTGGCATGAGCACCGAAGATCCTGATCAGACACATCTATTCGGCTCCGGGCCGGCAACACTTGCGGTGGTCGCTGCATCGGTGGGCTTTGGACTGGTTCCTTATTTCGCCCGGACATTGACCGCTGAAGGCATGGCGCCGCATGCGATCGCCTTTTTCCGCTATGCGTTTGCCGCGACTGTGCTGCTGCCATTTGTCTGGCGCGCAAGGTTTCAATGGGTGCAGCTGTCATGGGGCCTTGCCGCCGGGATCGTCATGGGTGTTGGCTGGATCGGCTATGTTCGCGCGGTCGAGGTCGCGCCCGTTTCAACCGTTGGCGTCCTCTACATGACCTATCCGGTGTTCACTTTGCTGATTGCCTGGTTGATGTTCGGTGACGTGCCGCGACGGCGTGCCATTCTGGCGGCATTGATGATTGTCGGTGCGGCCGTGCTTGCCACCTCGCCGGATGCGCTCAGGGCTGATCAGCTGCCGGCGCTCGTCTTGTCGCTGGCAGCGCCGCTCGGCTTTGCGTTCGGTATCAATGTTCTGGTTCACAAGCTGACCGTACTCAAACCGGTGGTGCGGATTGCGTGTGTCAGCCTTGGCTCGGTTCTGGGACTGTTGCCGCTGATGGGAATGACGCCGGCGACCGAACTGTTTCCGGTGACCGCTTCAGGTTGGTGGCTGGTCGCAGGCATCGCTTTCGGATCGGCGCTTGTGCCGCAATTGCTTTACACCGTGGCGGCTCCGGTCATTGGCACCGCCAGAACCGCGATTGCCGGCAGTTTCGAGTTGCCAACCATGTTTCTGGTCGGTTGGTTTGCCTTTGCCGAGCCGGTCGGAGCTGCACAGTGGCTCGCCTGCGCCATCGTGATCCTGGCCATCGCGCTGACACCCGGCAAGTCCATCCGCAGTGTTGCCGCCAATATTGCGGTTGAAGGCAAATACGGTTCAGACCGTTAATCCTGTTTGCTGCGTCGCAACTGGAATTAGCAGATCGCCTTGACATGGCCGCATTTATCAGGCCTAAGGGGCGCAACTGGATAGGGGCCCAATCGGCCGCTGCACGCCTCCCTTGAGTTGAGTGTGTTCTGACTTCCCCTGACATCCACCTTGAAATTTTCGCGTCGGCCAGCGGCGATGCGCCCAACCCGAACTCCTCCGATTGCGGTTTGACCGTGGCGGGGGATCCTTTGTGATCGGGCATGGTCCGCGAATGGCAGCGCACAAGCGCTCCCCGACGTATTGCCCATAATTCGAAAGTTATTCCATGTTGTTTTCTCAACTCGGCCTCTCCAAGGCCCTGCTCGATACGCTTGACGGTCTGCATCTGACGACTCCGACGCCGATCCAGGTTCAGGCCATCCCGCCCGTGCTCGAAGGCCGCGATGTCATCGGTCTGGCCCAGACCGGCACCGGCAAGACTGCTGCGTTCTCGCTGCCGATCCTGCATCGCCTGGCGCCCGGCAAGAAAGCCGCGCCGAAGAAGGTGCGCGCGCTTATCCTTTCGCCGACGCGTGAACTCTCCGCCCAGATCGCCAAGAGCGTCAGGGATTACGGCCGCAGACTGCACCTGACCTCGACTGTCGTGGTCGGCGGTGTGTCGATCCGTCCGCAGATCAAGGCTCTGGCCGGCGGCATTGATATCCTGATCGCCACTCCTGGCCGTCTGATGGACCTGATCGAACAGCGTGCTGTTTCTCTCAACGAGATTGAAGTGGTGGTGCTCGACGAGGCTGACCAGATGATGGACATCGGCTTCATGCCGGCGATCAAGCGTCTTCTCGCGATGACACCGAGCACGCGCCAGACGCTGCTGTTCTCGGCAACGATGCCGAAGGAAATCCGCCAGCTTTCCGATCGTCACCTCAAGGATCCGGTCGAAGTGTCGGTGATCCCGGCCAAGAAGACGGCCGACCGCGTCGAGCATTCGGTCATGCACATGCAGACCCCCAACAAGATGGGTGCACTCGCCGGCCTTATTCGTGAGCGCAAGGGCGAACGCGTCATCGTCTTCACCCGCACCAAGCGTGGTGCGGACAAGGCCGTCAAACGGCTTGATGCCGACGGTATCAATGCAGCGGCCATTCACGGCAACAAGTCGCAGGGCCAACGCGAACGCGCGCTTGCCGGTTTCCGCGCCGGTACCGTACCGGTTCTGATCGCCACCGACATTGCTGCCCGCGGCATCGACGTGCCGGGCGTCAGCCTGGTGGTCAATTACGAACTGCCGAACGTTCCGGAAGTCTATGTTCACCGCATCGGCCGTACCGCGCGTGCCGGCGCCGAGGGCACTGCCGTGACCTTCTGTGCACCGGACGAGCGTTCGCTGCTGCGCGACATCGAAAAGATGCTGAAGACAGAGATCCCGGTCGAAAAGGCGCCGGAAGGCACCTATGTCGATGCGCTGGCAGATCCCGATGGCGATTTCGCTCCGCTGAACCGCAATTCGCGTCCGCGTCAGGGTGCCCGGCCTCAGGGTGCAAAGCCACAAGGCCAGGGCCGCAAGCCGGGTCAGGGCGGCAAGCCGCAGGGCCAGGGTCGCAATTCCGGCAATGGCCAGCAGGCAGGCAGGCCCGGTGGCAACCGGCATCAGCCGGCAGCGGCCGCCAATCAGAATGGTGATCAGCCCGCAGCAGCCAAACCGCGCCGCCGCAAGCGCAACGGCGACCGCCGTCCGCGGCCCGAGCAGGGTGGTGACAAGGCCGTTGCCCGCGGCTGACAGGCATTCGCCTGATCGGCTGTAGACCTGATTACGGGCCTGCACATACCAATCGACAACCAGACGGCGTCGCAATTTTTTGTGGCGCCGTTTGCATGTTGGAAACCGAATAGTCGTACAGCCATTGTTTCGCGCGCCGGTTCGTACTATCTGCGAGACATGCAAACACACGGAGAACGCCTTATGAGCGACGAAGAAGACAAGACGACTGAACTGCCGCTGGGCAAGGAAGCCGAAGCAAACCTGTTCAAATCGCGCTCGATCTTCATCTATGGCGGGATCACCCAGGAACTGGCGCACAAGGTCTGCGCGCAGCTGGCAGCACTTGCCGCAGCCAGCGACGAAGATATCCGCATCTTCGTCAATTCACCGGGCGGCCATGTGGAATCGGGCGATTCGATCCATGACATGATCGGCTTCATCAAGCCCAAGGTCTGGATCATCGGAACCGGCTGGGTCGCATCCGCCGGCGCGCTGATCTATGTGTCGGTGCCCAAGGAGCAGCGTCTGTGCCTGCCCAACACCCGCTTCCTGCTGCATCAGCCATCCGGCGGCACCCGCGGCATGGTTTCGGACATCGAGATCCAGGCAGCCGAAATCATCAAGATGAACAAGCGGCTTATCAAGATCTTCTCAAAGGCCACCGGCCAGAGCGAAGACAAGATCGCGACAGATATCGACCGCGATTACTGGCTGTCTGCCGAAGACGCCAAGGGTTACGGTCTGGTGGGCAAGATCATCACCAACCAGTCCGAGATCTGAGCTTACATACAGCCTCATCGAATAAAGCCGGCCCCCGCTTGCGAAAGCTTGCGGGGGCCGTTTTGTAGGTAGGGCCGGAGCGAGCGGTCTGGACAGCAGCACTGCCGAGATGGATCAGGCCCGGTTTACCATTGAACCGCGTTGAAAATATTGTTTGCCAGGGTCCAGTAACCGTTTCCGGTGGGGTGCGCATTGCACTGGTTGAACGGGATCTGCGTGGCGCCGGGATAGCTGTGATTGACGTTTCCATTCAAGAAACCGGTGACCAGCACATCCCAGTTCGGCGTCTTGGATGCTCCCCGTGCCTGAATGTGAATTTTCCTGATAGCCGGGTTGGTGATCTGCTTGCCGATTTCGTTGACCCAGTACCATGTGGTCTGCGTGTTCGGATCATTCAGGCCAGCATAGATGAGAACATGCGTGGGGGCGGGTGAGAGGCTTTGTATGGTGTTGCCGCAATTACGCGCATACATTTCCTGACTGGTTGCGCCATTCCTGGCACAGACATGGACCACTGAAGCCTGATGGCCGCTCGTGATCAGTTTATAGGCAAGCTTGGCCGGCCAGCTAGCGTATTGCCCACAGGCAGCCATAGGCTCCGGTGCGGTAATCCAGTACGGAATTCCATTGTTCTGGCCACTGCTGTAACCCGTCATTCCAGGTTGAGCATAGGTGCAGCTTGTCATGTCGCAGGCGTCGCCAACTCCTACGGTGTAGGAATCCCCGATGACTGCCAGCCTTATATCGGCAGCCTTGCCGGGCGTTGCGGCAAGCAAGGTCAATGCCATTCCTGCCATACTCAGTGTCCAACCGATCTTTGCGCATCGTATTTTCTTGCTGTGTTTGCTTTTTGACATGTTTATTTCCTCCATCCCCCAATAAATAAAGCTATTACGTGGCGCTCATAAAAGTGCCAACGAAAACAATTTCTCCGGTTGTGGGGTGGGAGTCCAGAATAAATCTGAAAATATATTGTAAATATATGTTAATCAGTCGATTGTGAGGCTGATTTTAATGCGATGTTAGCGGCGTGTCCGCGTAATATGCGCGAAATATTACTCGGCATATAATGCTGCGTCCCTTGGACTTGATGGCTAGGTTGAATGGTTTACAGCCATATTTGAGGATATATCGAGTCTGTTACCTGCTTGACGCCGCGCCTGCCTGCAAAACCTATCTCGATTTGTGTTTCTTGGCCTGCTTGACCATCTTGCCAAAGGCCTTGTCCTTTGACCGGCGCTGGGCGAGGCTTGCGGTGTTGTGCTGGTCTTCGGCCACCAGCTTGCGCCAGCGCGCCAGCCGTGCCTCGTCGATCTCGCCGCGTTCCAGTGCCGCCAGCACCGCGCATCCGGGCTCGCTGGTGTGCTTGCAATCGTTGAAGCGGCATTCGAGCGACAGCTCATCTAGGTCGGAGAAAACCTCGGCCACGCCTTCTTCCGCATCGGTCAGCTGCAGTTCGCGCACGCCCGGCGTGTCGAGCACGGCGCAGCCATTGGGCAGGATATGAAGCTGGCGGTGCGAGGTGGTGTGGCGGCCCTTGGCGTCGTCCTCGCGTATTTCTTGCGTGGCGGCGACTTCATTGACAGACAACGCATTGGTTAGTGTTGACTTACCTACGCCGGAAGAGCCGAGAAAGGCGATGGTCTGGCCGGGTTTGCACCAGGGCGCGAGCTTCGTCACCGGCTCGTCGCTCTTGGCGTTGAGCGTCAGCACCGCGACATCGGCAGAGATGGCCTCGGCGTCAGCGACATAGGGGGCAGTGTCATCGCACAGGTCCGGCTTGGTCAGCAGGATCACCGGGGTGACGCCTGCATCAAAGGCGAGCGCCACGTAGCGCTCGAGCCTGGCGACGTTGAAATCGAGATTGCAGGAGGTGACGATGAAGGCGGTGTCGATATTGGCGGCGATCAGCTGAACCGAGCGGTCGTGACCGGCGGCGCGGCGCTTGATCAGGCTCTTGCGTTCCAAAAGCCGGCTGGCGCTTGGAAGCTCGCGATTGAGCAGCAGCCAGTCGCCGACGGTGGCATCGGCCCGGGGAGGGACCATCATGTCGATGTTCTCTCCGAGCACGCGAAGACCGCTGCGGTGGACTTCGGTGACCCGGACGGGCGGTGTCTGGGCCAACTCGTCGATGCTGATCTGCTGGGCGAAGAAGGCCTGCCAGCCAAGGCTGGTGAGGCGCGAGACCTGTTGGGTGGTGTGATCCTTGCCGGCAGGGTGCTGGAACGCCGACAAATCACGCGTCATCTGAAATGGCTTTCATGTCCGGGGTCCCAAAAGCTGCGTCCAGGTCAGTCTTGTGCAGAGGAGGTCTCGCTTGCTGCCGCGATGTGTTACCTAGCGCCTTATAGACTAGCATTCCATGGCGCGGTGCGGAAAACGATTCTGTTTCGGCGTCGATTTTACAGAAATGATGAGGCCCACCTTGATTCCGACACTTGAGACCGAACGGTTGCTGCTCAGACAGCAGACGATGGACGACTGGCCGGCCTATGCGGGCATGATGATGTCGGAGCATGCGCAATACATGGAGGGCCCGCACACGATGGCGGAAGCCTGGGGCCTGTTCTGCCACGATCTGGCGCAATGGCCGCTTCTGGGGTGCGGGGCGCTGATGATCGACAACCGCGAGACCGGAGACTGCATCGGTCAGGTCGGCATCAATCACGGGCCGCTGTTTCCCGAGCACGAGCTCGGCTGGCTGATCTATCCGGCATTCCAGGGCAAGGGCTATGCCCATGAGGCGGCCAAGGCGCTGCGGGCCTGGGGCTTTGGCGAGCGCGGGCTTGCAACGATTGTTAGCCACATCGATCCGGACAATCACCCCTCGCGCAAGCTGGCCGAGCGGCTGGGCGCCGAGCTGGAACTGGACCCGGACCGGCCGGGACCGGAGGTTCTTGTGTACCGGCACAAGCAGTAATGCACCCGTGAAAAAGCCCCCGCCGGTCTGATCAGCGGGGGCTTTGACGTTCTTGCAGTTTGTCGGTCTGAGGCGTTCCCGTGCTTATGAGAAATCGAGCGCCCGGTCGCCGTTCTCGTCCTTGATGCGGGTCGGCAGGCCGTTGTGGTTCAAGATGTTGAGGAACGGCTTGGGGTCGAGTTCCTCGACATTGGCCATCTTCTTGACATCCCATTCACCGGTGGCGACCAGCATGGCGGCTGCGACCGGGGGGACGCCTGCGGTGTAGGAAATGCCCTGGCTGCCCACTTCGTTGTAGGCGTCCTTGTGGTCGGCGACGTTGTAGATGAAGACTTCGCGGTCCTTGCCGTCCTTCAAGCCCTTGACGAAATCGCCGATGCAGGTCTTGCCGGTGTATTCGGGCGCCAGCGAGGCCGGGTCGGGCAGGCAGGCCTTGACCACTTTCAGCGGCACGACTTCATCGCCATTGGCCAGCGTCACCGGCTGCTCGGAAAGCAGGCCGATGTTTTTCAGCACGGTGAAGACGTTGATGTAGTGATCGCCGAAGCCCATCCAGAAGCGCACGTCGGCGCCGTCCATGTTTTTCGCCAGCGAGTGGACCTCGTCATGGCCGCAGAGATAGGCCTTCGACGGGCCGACGACGGGCAGGTCGTAGGTCTTGCCGATTTCGAACATCTGGTTGGTCTGCCAGTCGCCGTTCTGCCAGGAATAGACCACGCCGGTGAACTCGCGAAAGTTGATTTCCGGGTCGAAATTGGTGGCGAAATACTTGCCGTGGCTGCCGGCATTGATGTCGACGATGTCGACATCGGTGACCTTGTCGAAATAATCGTTCTTGGCCAGCGCCGCATAGGCATTGACGACGCCCGGATCGAAGCCGGCGCCGAGGATGACGGTAACGCCCTTTTCGGCGGCTTCGTCGGCGCGCTTCCACTCGTAATTGCCGTACCAGGGCGGGGTTTCGCAGATCTTGCCCGGTTCTTCATGGATGGCGGTGTCGATATAGGCGGCACCGGTGTCGAGGCAGGCGCGCATCACCGACATGTTGAGAAACGCGGTGCCGACATTGATGACGATCTCGGAGTTGGTCGACTGGATCAGCGCCTTGGTGGCCTCGATGTCCATGGCGTCAAGCGCATGGCCGGCCAGCACGCCGTCGACCTTCATGGCGTTCTTCTCGCCGATCGAGGCGATGATGGCGTCGCATTTTTCCTTTGTGCGCGAGGCGATGCTGATGTCGCCAAGCACGTCATTGTTCTGGGCGCATTTGTGGGCGACGACCTGGGCGACGCCGCCGGCGCCGATGATGAGGACATTCTTCTTCATGATGGGGACAAACTCCTTACGTCCAATCGTCAGATGCCTTACGAGAGGCTGTGTTCGAAATCCGCGTAATCAAACTCACGGACCGTTCTGATGCTGCCATCCAGCTCGCGGATGGCGATTGACGGCATTCGCACGCCGTTAAACCAGTTTTTCTTGACCATAGTATAACCGGCGGCGTCCTGGACCGAAATCCGGTCGCCGATGGCGAGTTCGGTCGGGAAATCGAACTCGCCGAAGATATCGCCGGCCAGGCACGACTTGCCGCAGATCATGTAGCGGTGCTCGCCCGTATTGGGTTCGATCTTGGCGTTTTCGCGGTAGATCAAGAGATCGAGCATGTGGGCTTCGATCGACGAGTCGACGATGGCCAGGTTCTTGCCGTTGAACAGGGTGTCGAGCACGGTGGTTTCCAGCGTGGTGGACTTGGTGATCGAGGCCTCGCCGGGCTCGAGATAGACCTGCACATCGAATTCGCCTGAAAAGCGCTTGAGCCGCTCGGCGAACTCAACGAGCGGATAGTCTTCGCCGGTGAAATGGATGCCGCCGCCGAGGCTGACCCATTCGGCCTTCTTGAGCAGCGGGCCGAATTTCTGCTCAATGTCGCCGAGCATCCGGTCAAACAGCGCGAAATCGCCGTTTTCGCAATTGTTGTGGATCATGAAGCCGGAGATCATATCCATCACCGGCTCGACCTTTTTCAGGTCCCACTCGCCTAACCGCGAGAACGGCCGCGCCGGGTCGGCCAGATCGAATGTCGAGGAGGAGACGCCGGGATTGAGCCGCAAACCGCGGATGATGCCTTCGGACCGGCTGGAAAAGCGAGTCAGCTGACTTATGGAATTGAAGATGATCTTGTCGGCGTGGGAGACGACCTCGTCGATCTCGTGATCGGCATAGGCGACCGAATAGGCGTGGGTTTCCTTGCCGAATTTCTCCCGGCCCAGCCGCACCTCATTGAGTGACGACGAGGTGGTGCCGTCCATGTACTCGGCCATGAAATCGAACACGCCCCAGGTGGCAAAGCATTTCAGCGCCAAAAGCGCCTTGGCACCGGAGGCCTCGCGCAGGTGGGCGATCTTTTCCATGTTGATCTTAAGCTTTGACTTGTCGATCAGATAATAGGGGGTCTGGATCACGGTCTCATCCAATTCGGTGGCTTGCACGTTTCGGGGGAAGAGGGCGCCGGCAAGGGGCAACGGGGTTCGGGAACACGGTTTATCGCTGTCCCGGCGGCCGGGTGTGAGGGGGAATTAGGAAAATCCTTTGTCATAGGCAAGGGCTGATGCGGGATTCGGGTGAAAAAGGGATGCCAAAGACCCCTCCCCAACCTTGCCGGGGCGAGCCACGGGTCTCGCCCCGGCAAGGTTGGGGAGGGGTCTTTTCCTTGATCCGCACCCACGCCAAATCCCCCGCGCGCGAAAACTCGCCAGCGGGTCTGATCCGTGTCCGGAGGGCCGCACGCGGGCTTTGCCTCTGGAGTAAGTAGTAGGGTGGCGCAGCGCGCGCACGGCCCGAGTCTCGCCGGATGATGTCCGCATCCGACAGGCGGCGCCTTGCACTACCGGGGTGTTACCCCCGCCCGGATTGCTCCGGCCGCGGTCTGGACCGACCGCGGGAGTGGTTTTCGGGGTCCGGCACGGACCCTGACGTGTCGCACTCGGCGCGTCATGTCCGCCACAGGCCCGGACCGGAGCTTGCGTTTCCGGCCACCATGGTGGCGTCGCGAAAACGGGTGCCGGCCCGGTGGCTGGCTTTGCACGGCCATTTTGGCCGCCCGCCAGCGGAGCCCCGATGGCCTCCGCCTCCTTCCACGACCTGCCGCACGTTACGGCAAATCCCGAAAGGCCTTCCTCCCGCCTGGTCCAACACGTTCGCGATCCATCCGGCAGCGGGAGCGGATGAAGTATGGCATGGGGGAGGACCGTGGGGATGAAAACGGGGCTGGGTTTTGGGTAAGGGGTTGGGATTGTTGGGAGCGGAGTGGGGGGGTGTGCCCGTAATCTGACGCATCTTGAGGGGGCCGATCTCCCCCCTTGCGGGGGAGATGCCCGACAGGGCAGAGGGGGGTAATGATCCGGGTCCGGTGTTTGCGGCGTCACCCCCCTCTGTCACCTACGGCGACATCTCCCCCGCAAGGGGGGAGATCGGGGAGTTTGGCCGCTCACATTCCGTCATGCCGGATCCGGGGTCCGGCATGTCGCGTTTTGGGATGCCAATGAGTTCCGGTGTCGTCGGTAGCTTTTGCCATATGATTTCGCGTTGGCGTCAAAGAGAAAAAATCAAGTATTCTGTCGTGAATATGGAAGCTTAGTTATGAGATAGAAGTGCAAATTGTAGGTGCGGGACATGCGAATATTCATCGACGAATCTGGGACTTTCAGCGGCAAGGGAAATATATCAGCTGTTGGCGCGTTAATAATCCCCGATCAAAATTTCGAAGGATTTCAGAAATTATATGGCCGCCTGCGCAATAAGCTTCCAAAAGAAAACGGGGAGGTAAAGGGACGCTTACTCGATGAATCTCATGTTGCGGAATTTGTATCGGTGCTACGCAAACTTGGATGTTTGTTTGAGGTTGTTGCTGTTGATTCTGCATGTCATTCCGATGGGGACGTGGAGAATCACAAGGCAGGACAAGAAGAGGAAATTACAAAACATCTCACTGAACAGCACCATAAAAATATGATTGAACAAATCTGGAATCTTCGCGCGCAATTAGAAGCAACTCCGCTCCAGCTTTATGTGCAAGCGTGTGCTATGGTCGAGCTTGTTTACAACACAATTTATCACGCGAATTTATATTACTCATTCCGGATTGCTAGAGAACTTGGGGAATACCATTGGGTGTTTGATGCGAAGGATCGTAATAAAATAACGGAATGGGAAAAATGGTGGTCATTGGTTGTATTGCCCATGATCGAGTCAAAATCGTTCCGGGAGCCGTTTATTTCAGCAGAAGGTGGGGACTATCGGTGGCACGATGAGCTTCGGATAGAGCCAGGCGAATACAAAAAACAATTTGTGAAAGACTCGGAAAAATCTGAGTTTTTTGATTTGAAGCCTATTCTGCAAAAAGATTTTAGATTCTCATGGGACCCGGAGTACGGGTTAGAAGCGGTTGATATTTTGGTCAATGCAATCCGGCGGTCACTGGTTGGAAACTTCAGCCGTGAAGGATGGTTGCCGATACGCGGTTTGATGGTTCATATGGGGCGGCATTATATTCGCTTGATCTCCTTCGCACCTGAGGACCGAAAGCTACCACTTGCTACTTATCGAAAAGTCCTGTCTGATTTTTCCGCTGGAGGTAGAAACATGTTGCCTCCCAATTACGGCAAAGGGTGAGGCAATGCCTTAGCGGCTATTGATATCCTCTTGCCATCCCACTCCGCCACGGCTATCTTTTCCCCATGATCCCGACCACGCGCCCAGATCCAGCGTCACCGGCCCGCTTCACCGCGGCGGCGGTTTCGCGTGCGCTTTCCGGTTCCCTACTTCTCCTCGCGCTTAGCGGCGATCGCCGGGCTCGTTGAGGAGCGTCCGGCGGTCGAGGCCGCTGTTGACGCGACTAGCTCCTCTCTCGCGACTTTACATTTTTCCCTGAATACAACATGACGGCTTGAGGCCGGTTGATGTCGCCAGACGCGGCTCCCGGGATTTGGGCCAGGAAACGAGAGACACTCATGACCGCACAGACTTCATCCGGACCGAAGGGCATGCCGATTGCTGCCCAGAAATACCACGCCTACCCGTTGATCGATCTTGCCGACCGGACCTGGCCGTCCAAGCGGATCGAGAAAGCGCCGATCTGGTGCTCGGTGGATTTGCGCGACGGCAACCAGTCGCTGATCAACCCGATGGGGCATGACCGCAAGGCGCGGATGTTCCAGTTGCTGCTCGATATGGGGTTCAAGGAAATCGAGATCGGGTTCCCCTCGGCCTCGCAGACGGATTTCGATTTTGCCCGCTGGTGCGTGGAACAGGGCGGGGTGCCCGAGGATGTGTCGCTGCAGGTGCTGGTGCAGTGCCGGCCGGAGCTGATCACCCGCACCTTCGAGGCGCTGGAAGGCGCGCACCGGCCGATCGTGCATTTTTACAATTCGACATCGGAGCTGCAGCGCCGGGTGGTGTTTGACAAGGATGTGGCCGGGATCAAGCAGATCGCTGTCGATGCGGCGAAGATGGTCAAGGAGATGGCGGAGAAGGCCGGCGGCGATTTCCGCTTCGAGTATTCGCCGGAAAGCTTTACCGGCACCGAGCTGGAAGTGGCGCTGGAAATCTCCAATGCGGTGATCGACATCATCGCACCGACGCCCGACAACAAGCTGATCCTTAACCTGCCGTCGACGGTGGAGATGGCGACGCCGAACATCTATGCCGACCAGATCGAGTGGATGTGCCGCAACATCAACAACCGCGAAAACGTGCTGGTGTCGCTGCATCCGCACAATGACCGCGGCACCGGCATTGCCGCCACCGAGCTGGGGCTGATGGCGGGAGCGGACCGGGTAGAGGGCACGCTGTTCGGCAATGGCGAGCGCACCGGCAATGTCGACGTGGTTGCCCTGGCGCTGAACATGTTCACCCAAGGGGTGGATCCGGAACTCGATTGCTCGGACATCGAGCGGATCAAGGCGGTGTTTGAATACTCCAACGAGATGAAGATCCCCGAGCGGCATCCCTACGTCGGGGAACTGGTTTACACGGCGTTTTCCGGCTCGCACCAGGATGCAATCAACAAGGGCATCAAGGCGATCCGCCAGGCCAACAAGCCGGACTGGGAAGTGCCCTATCTGCCGATCGATCCGAACGATGTCGGCCGCTCCTACGAGGCGATCATCCGGATTAATTCGCAATCGGGCAAGGGCGGTATCGCCTATATCCTGAAGGAGGATTACGGGCTCGATCTGCCCCGCGCGCTGCAGGTGGAATTCCGTGAGGAAATCCAGCGGATCACCGATGAAGAGGGCGTGGAGCTGCCGCCGAAGCGGATCTATGAAAGCTTCATGGAGCTCTATGTCAGCCAGCCCGGCGCGCGGCTGGGGTTCGTCGATCACCACACCCATACAGATCCCGCCAACAAGGGCGTGCGGGTGGTCTCGGCCGAAATCACCGACAAGGGCGTGACCAAGCATATCGAGGGCCGCGGTACCGGGCCGATCGACGGGTTTGTGAATGCGCTTTGCACCTATCTCGGCATCGAGCTGACGGTGGCGAACTATTCCGAGCACTCGATGCAGCACGGCTCCAACGCGGCGGCGATCTGCTACATGCAGATGGAAACGCCGGTGGGCAAACTCCATGGTGCGGGCGTCAACACCAACATCGTGGCGGCCTCGCTGGAAGCGGTGATGTCGGCGGCCAACCGGGTGCTGGCCGCGCAAAAGAACTGAGATGACTGATTTGACCGCCGCGCTGTAAGAAGCGCGGCGGTTTGCTTTTGACGATCTGCAGCGCCCACGCGTTCACCATGAGGGCAGGGACATTGCAGCGGTTTGAATTGACAAGGAGAGCGCCGTGACCGGACTTCACATCGAATTTTCAGGCCCGGAGACCGGCATACCGCTGGTGTTGCTGCACGGTTTTGGCGGCGATGGCTCGGCCTGGGATCCGGTGAAGGCGGGATTGCCGGAATCGATCCGGGTGATGGCGGTGGATCTGCCCGGTCACGGCAAATCGCTCGATGCGGATGGGCGCGGCGGCGCGGGCCGGATGGCGAAGGCCATTCTGGCCGGGCTGGATGCGGCAGGCGTTGAAAGTTTCCATCTGGCGGGCCATTCGATGGGCGGCGCGGTGTCGGCATTGATGGCGATGCGGGCGCCCGAGCGGGTGAAGTCGCTGACGCTGGTGGCGCCGGGCGGCATGGCGCGCGATATCAATGCCGGTCTGCTGGCGCGCTATGCCAAGGCCACGACAGAGGCCGAAATCCGCAGGTGTTTAGATGATATGTCGGCGCCGGGGTTCGTCACCTCCCAGGCGGTGGTTGACCATTTTACCGCCGTGCGGGCCAAGCCAGGCGTCATCGAGGCGCTGGATGAGACCTATCAGGCGATGTTCCCGAATGGCGCGGACGAAGGGCAGGGGGTGTTGCCGGCTGACGCGCTGATAGCGCTTGCCATGCCGGTGTTTATGATCTGGGGCACGGCTGACGCGGTGCTGCCGTGTCCGAAGCCGAGCGCGCTGCCGGCCTCGTTTGCCTTCTCGGTGCTGCCGGAACTTGGGCATATGCTGCCTGAAGAATCGCCTGATGCGATCATCCGGGTGCTTGGGGCCGCGCTGACCAACGACAGCTGAGTTCAGCTCGAACATGCCTGTGACAGGCCCGTAACTGGCCGAAACCGGCCAGAAACGGCTGGTGGCGGGGCCTGCGGCTCTTTACCACGTGCGTAATCGGGGGCTGCCGCATTGTCGCCATCAAGAGCGGTCTGTGGTAAGGAGTTGTTAACCAAATCCTTGCTGGAACAATGCCATGACCGACAGACCCAAGACGCCTGCCAATGATCGCCGCCTGGCGGATATCGTGCGCGAGGTGAAAATTGCCACTGCCGACCGCACCGATGTGGTGGTCGACATGCGCGATGCCGACCGTGCCCGGCTGGAACTGCTGGCAGACGAGATCAAGCCGGTGCTCAACGATATCGATGCGAGCGATGACCGTTTCGATTTTGGCGTGTCGGCCGGATTGCAGCCGCGGCTGTGGATCGATGCGGTGGCGCATGTGCATATGGGGCATGACCGGCGGGTGTTCCGCTTTGTCCGGGATACGCGGCTTGGCCGGGTAATCCTGTCCGATACCAGCGACATGGCAGCGACGGCGGATGCAGTGAGCCGCTATATTGCCGAACGGGTGATCGAGCGGGAGCGGATCCTGGCCGGTGATTTCGAGACGCTGAAGGACAGCATGGTCGGCACGGCTGCGAGAGAGACGGATGAGCAGGGCCCGTCCATGCCGCCTGCGACCAGCGAGAGTGTCGCGCCGGCAGAAACCGTTGCTGGCGCTCGGAAGGTTGAAGCTACTCCGCAGGCGGCCGCTGTTGTGACCGCTGCGCCGGCGCAGCAGCCGCTGCCTGAGCGGACCGGCGGCGCCGGATTGGTGCTGGGCGCGTCGTGGTTCATTCTCGGCTGTGTCGCAGGCGCTGCAGCACTTGTGCTGGCCTTCTGGGACCGGCTGTCGGCGATGATCGGCTAGCGCATTTTTGGCGAAATCGCTCTACAGCGCCGCGCATCCAATGGGATGCGTAAAGGTCGCGGTCACACTTTGAAATGATGCATGTGCGGTATCGTTCAAACAATTCCATTTGAACGCGACATGCATCAGCTTATTGTTGTTATGCAATTGCGGGCGCGAAACCGGTTTCCACTTTCGCTGGGATTTCTCTAGAGCGTTTCTTCCAGAGTAATCACCCCGGCGGGGTTTTCAATCATGCCGGGGCCCTCGGGGCCCAGTTGCATGCGCAGATGCGTGGTTTTCCAGTTGCCCGGTTCACCATCGATCTCGAACAGGTTGAAGCCGGCGAGCGGTTTGCGTCCGCCGGGACCCTGGCTTGCCGAGGCAATGCCCACCACCGGAACTGGCCCGTCCGCGCCCTTGAGATGGTGCAGCGTGTCGAGATGGGTATGGCCGTGCAGCACCAGTTCGGCGCCATGCTGTTTGAGCATCTTGGCAAAGCGGCCGATGCCACGCATGCGCTTGTGCCAGGGCGCAGCACCGCGCACCGGCGGGTGATGGATCATCACCACCCTGTACAATCCGTCTTTTTTCGCCTGTTCCAGCAGGTGCCCGGCAGCGCGGGCCTGCTTGTGGCCGAACTCGCCAGTGGCCATGAACGGCAGTGTCGCGTTGGCGGTGGAGCAGCCGATTAGCGCCACCTGGCCGCGGCGACGGTAGCTCGGAAACAGCGAACCGTCAGGCGCAGGCGAATCCGATAGCAGCCACGGCTGCCAGGCGGCTTTGGACCGGGCCAGTGCGCCGGGAACATAGGCATCGTGATTGCCCGGAACCACGGTGGCGTTCAACGGGTCGAAATGGGTCTCCAGCCACAGGCGCGCAGCCTCGATTTCGGTGCGAGTTGCAAGGTTGACCAGATCGCCGGTGATTGCCACATGGTCGGGTGCGGCCTGTCGCATTCCGGCGATCACATCTTCCAGGGTGTTGCCGAAAAGATGCTTGCGGCGGTTGCGATGCCAGTTCACATAGCCGGTAATCCGCTTGGACGCGAGCTGAGCAACGGACAGGCGCGGCATCGGGCCAAGGTGGATATCGGAAATATGAGCAAGCCGGAACATGAAGTGAGCAATAACGATCCTGCCGGAGCGCCGCAAGCCGTGGGCGGCGAAGTTCGTAAGCCGCCGGAAATGCGCAACTGGCGCGCGCGGCTGGTCACGCGCGTGATCCATACATGGTTCGCGGTGTCCCGCGGGATGACGCTCGGGGTTCGCGCTGCAGCCTTTGATGAGATGGGCCGGGTGTTTTTGGTGCGCCATTCCTACGTGCCAGGTTGGCACATGCCTGGCGGCGGTGTCGAACGCGGTGAAACGCTGATGGATGCTCTGGTGAAGGAGTTGCGCGAAGAGGGCAATCTTGCAATCTCCGGCCAGGCGGAGCTGTTCGCGGTGTATTTCAATTCCGGCACCAGCCGCCGGGATCATGTTGCCTTCTACCGCTGTGTTGTCTCACAGACCGCGCCAAAACAACCCGACCGCGAAATTGTAGAGAGCGGATTCTTCGCGCTTGATGCGCTGCCGGACGGCGTGACGGCTGCAACCCAGCGACGGCTTGCGGAGCTTGATGGGCAGGTGCCAATCAGCGACCTGTGGTAAAATGAGTACCGGCAGCCGGGTTGGTTATCAGGCGCCTGTTACGGGCCGAGCAGGTCAGACTGCTGACAGCAATTGACACAGCCTGGCCCCGTCGCACTTGAACGCGGGCAGATTACGCTTACCTGACTACGACTGTGACTTTCGTCTATTGGTCCGGCAGGCCGCACATTTTGGGCACGCCGATTTGCTTCCTTCGTTTCTGAAATGACTATCATGGCACCCATTCTTTCGATTCAGAGTCTTTCCAAGCAATATGATGGCGGCTTTCAGGCGCTGAAAAACGTCAATCTCGAGATCGAGGAAGGCGAGATCCTGGCGCTGCTCGGGCCCAACGGGGCCGGCAAGACGACGCTGATCTCGATCATCTGCGGGCTGGTCAATGCCAGTTCGGGGACGGCCAAGGTCGGCGGGCACGATGTGGTCGGTGATTTCCGTCAGGCGCGGTCGCTGATCGGGCTGGTACCGCAGGAAATTGCGCTGGAACCGTTTCAGACGGTCAGTGATGCCCTGCGCTTTACCCGGGGGCTGTTTGGCAAGAAAAACGATCCGGCGCTGATGAGGAGTATCCTCGAGAAACTGTCGCTGTGGGACAAGAAAGACGCCAAGACGATGGAGCTGTCCGGCGGCATGAAGCGACGGGTGCTGATCGCCAAGGCGCTGTGCCATGAGCCGCGGGTGCTGTTTCTCGACGAGCCGACGGCGGGTGTCGATGTGGAATTGCGCAAGGAAATGTGGGACGTGGTGCGCCAGCTCAAGGCAGATGGTGTGACCATCATCCTGACCACCCATTACATCGAGGAAGCCGAAGCGATTGCCGATCGGGTGGGGGTGATCCGCGGCGGTGAGCTGTTGCTGGTGGAGAAGAAGGAAACGCTGATGCAGCGGATGGGCAAACGGCAGATGCGGGTCGAGTTGATGCAGCCCTTGGAAGTCATCCCGGAAACGCTCAGCCGCTACGATCTCGATTATGACGCCGGAACCCAGACGCTTGTTTATTCCTACGAGGCCAACGGGGAACGCACAGGCATTTCGTCGCTGTTTGCGGATCTGAGCAAGTCGGGGCTCGTCTTGCGTGATGTTGAAACAAGGCAAAGCTCGCTCGAAGATATCTTTGTCGGCCTTGTGGAGGACAAGTCATGAATTTCCAGGCAGTCAGATCCATCTATTCATTCGAAATGGCGCGGTTTTTCCGCACCTTGTCGCAAAGCCTGATATCGCCGGTGCTGTCGACATCGCTCTATTTCATCGTTTTCGGTGCGGCGATCGGCTCACGTATCGATGAAATCGATGGTGTGAGTTACGGCGCCTTCATCGTGCCGGGGCTGATCATGCTGTCGGTGCTGACGCAGAGCATTTCGAATGCCTCTTTCGGGATCTATTTCCCGAAATTTCTGGGTTCGATCTATGAGCTGCACACGGCGCCCGTATCTTTCGTCGAAATCGTCCTCGGCTATGTCGGGGCTGCGGCAACGAAATCGGCCCTGATCGGTCTTGTCATCCTGGGTACGGCGAAATTCTTCGTCGATTTCGAGGTGCTGCACTGGGGCGCGATGCTGGCGTTCCTGGCGTTGACCTGCATCTCGTTCAGCCTGTTCGGGTTCATCATCGGGATATGGTCGAAGAATTTCGAACAGCTGCAGATGGTGCCGCTGCTGGTGATCACACCGCTGGTGTTCCTGGGCGGCAGTTTCTATTCGATCTCGATGCTGCCACCGTTCTGGCAGACAGTGACGCTGTTCAACCCGGTGGTCTATCTGATCTCCGGTTTCCGCTGGGCCTTCTACGGCACAGCCGACATCAATATCGGGGTCAGCCTGATGATGATTGCCGTGTTCATGCTCATCTGTCTCGGCATTATCGGCTGGACCTTCAAGACCGGCTACAAGATCAAGACCTGATCTCGCAGCGGTCGCCAAGGTCAGCGATCAGATGTCGCGCACCGCTTTTTCGAGCATGGTCCGGACTTCGCCTGCGACATCGGTCAATTGCTGGTTGGCAACGGCCTGCATGGAAGCAACCGGGTCGACCGCGCTGACGGTGACTTCCCCATTGCCGGTGTCGCGGATTATCACGTTGCAGGGCAACATGGCGCCGATGCGCGGCTCGATGCCGATGGCCTGATGCGCCATCGATGGATTGCAGGCGCCGAGAATGACGTAGGGCGGCATGTCGGCGTCGAGCTTTTTCTTCATGGTGGCGGCGACATCGATTTCGGTGAGCACGCCAAAGCCATGATCGGCAAGCGCCTTGCGGGTGCGCTGGTCGATGTCCTCGAACGAAGTCTCGCTGAATGCTCTGTCGATTGTGTAAGCCATGGTCTCTCTCCGGGGTTTATTTGCCGTCAGGGTCACGTTATATGTCGTAACTCTTATATGACAATTCAAGCCCCGCGCGCCGTGCATTCATGTGAACGCACGGCGCTTTGCTTTCGAGAGACCGGGCCTATGCGCCAGACAGGCCGGATAGCTCAGACCTGTTCAGGCCGCCCTGGGCAAGCCGTCACGGCCGTGTGGTTCGAGCAGGTCAAGCGCAGGGCCAACCGGCACGATACCGGTCGGATTGATGGTGTCATGGCTGCCGTAATAATGGTTCTTGATGTGATCCATGTTCACCGTCCCGGCGACGCCAGGCACCTGGTAGAGTTCACGCAAATAGCCTGACAATGCCGGATAATCGGCAATGCGGCGGATGTTGCACTTGAAGTGGCCGACATAGACCGGATCAAACCGCACAAGCGTGGTGAACAGGCGCCAGTCGGCTTCTGTCAGCTCATCGCCGGTGAGGTAACGGTTTTCCTGAAGACGTTCATCGAGCATGTCGAGTGTGTCGAACAGTTCGGTGACATGCTCCTCATAGGCTTCCTGCGTGGTGGCAAAGCCCGATTTGTACACGCCGTTGTTGACCTTGTGATAGACGATCTCGTTGATCTCGTCGATCTCGGCCTGCAGTTCCGCCGGGTAGTAATCCGGTGCCGGCTTGGCAATCGCATCGAAAGCCGAGTTGAGCATGCGGATGATTTCGGCGGATTCATTGGAGACGATGGTGTTCGTCTTCTTGTCCCACAGCACCGGAACGGTCACGCGGCCCGTGTAATCGGACTGGGCAGCGACATAGACCTGCCAGAGATAATCCGCGCCACCCAGATGGTCGACGGTTCCGCCCTCGCGATCATGAAACTCCCAGCCGTTCTTGCCCATGTAAGGATCGACGATCGACACCGAGATGGCATCTTCCAGACCCTTGAGCTTGCGGAATATCAGGGTCCGGTGCGCCCAGGGACAGGCGAGTGAGACATAGAGATGATAGCGGCCGGCCTCGGCAGCAAAGCCGCCATCGCCTGACGGTCCCTGTTCACCATCGGCTGTCACCCAGTTGCGAAAGGACGAGTCCTTGCGCTTGAAATGGCCACCTGTGGATTTCGTATCGTACCAAACGTCGTTCCAGACGCCATCTACCAGCATTCCCATGAGCAATCTCCTTTTCAACAGACATAAGCCCCGGATGCGAAAAAGCGAAGGCTGTGGCGGTGAACGGTGCGTTTTGCATTGGACGACAAGGGTTTGCTTTGCTATTGGCGAAGGGCAACGAGGAAAACCGGATGCCAGCCAAGGCTTTGCGACGACGCTGAACATTGCTTCCCCGCGGGATCCGCGGGTGTTTCGTCTTGTCTTGCCGATCGTTTCCGGACTTACCATCATGCCCCTTCAGAATATTGTCTTTCTCACCGAAGACGCGTCTCACGACGCGGCCATCGAGCTCATCAACGAAGAAGCCTTCGGTCCCGGCCGGTTCGTGCGCGCAGCCGAGCGGGTTCGCGAGCAGGGGGCGCATGACCGGCGTCTTTCCTTTGTCGGCAGTGATCAGGGCGAGATCATCGCCTCGGTACGGATGACACCGATCTATGCCGGGACGGTTTGCGGACATCTGCTCGGACCGCTGGCGGTCCGGCCATCGCACAAGAACCTTGGTATCGGCCGTGAGCTGGTGCGGATCGTTCTTGCAGCAGCCGAGAAGGCCGGCAGCAGCGCCGTGCTGCTGGTGGGCGATCCGCCCTATTACGCGCCGCTCGGATTTCAGCCGACAAAGCCCGGGGCGCTGAGCATGCCGGGACCCTTCGACACACGCCGGCTGCTGGCGGCCTGTTATGGCGAAACCGATTCGCTGGCGCTTGCAGGCGAGATCAGGCACCGCGTCCGCAAATAGTATGTTTGCGACATTTCCTGCGCTAAAACTGGCGCATTTACGTGGTTTTGGGTGCGCTGCAGCAGTCCAGCGGTTGCGCTGCAACACTTTGCGCCCTACATACAGCGCCATGACTTATCTAGGCGAACAAGCCGACGACCTGTCTTCTCCTGCACTTCCCTACGCCAAAATCTGCGTTATCGGTGCCGGGGCCTGGGGGACCGCACTGGCCTCCGTGGCGCGCCGCGCCGGCCGTGAAACGGCTATCTGGGGAAGAGATCAGGCTACCGTCGAGGCAATCAACAGCCGCAATGAAAATCCGAAATACCTTCCCGGTATTGAATTGCCGGATGGCATTGCTGCAACCACCAATATGGCGGAGGCCCTTGCAGGGGCGGAAGCGGTTCTGCTGGTCACCCCGTCGCGGACCTTGCGTGACATCTGCACGCAGATGCGCCCGCATCTGGGCGACGGCGTGCCGATTGCGCTTTGCGCCAAGGGGATCGAGGCGGGCTCCGGCTATCTGCTGAGCGAAGTGGCGTCCGAGATGCTGCCCGGTCACCAGATCGGTGCCCTGTCCGGGCCGACTTTCGCGACCGAAACCGCGCTTGGTCATCTGACAGCTGCGACTATCGCGTTCCAGTTTTCCTATGCCGACCGGCTGGATACCGCATCCAGTCCTGCAACGCGGCTGGCGCTTTCGATGGGATCGGATTTCTTCCGGCCCTATATTTCTGACGATCTCGTCGGGGTCGAAGTCAGCGGTGCGGTGAAGAACGTCATTGCGATCGCTTGCGGCATGATGACGGGTGCGGGCTATGCGGAAAACACCCGGGCGGCGCTGATCGTACGTGGTATGGATGAGATGAAGACGCTGGCTGATGTGTTCGGCGGTCGGCGCGAGACTGTGACCGGACTGGCCGGTGCAGGCGATCTGACGCTGACCTGCTCGTCGCAGACCTCGCGCAACATGTCGCTGGGGGTTCAGCTCGGCAAGGGCATTGCGCGGGAGAAGTGTTTTGACGGCAAGGCCGTCGTGGTCGAGGGCGAGGTCAACTCGGTCTCGGTGATGGACCTTGCGCGGCGGATGAACATCCGGATGCCGATTTGTGAAAGTGTGTACCGGATTCTGCACCAGGGAGCGGACGTACGGGAGACTTTCGCAGAACTCTGGTCGCGTCCGATCCAGGGCGAACGGCGCGGGCTGGCAATCACGATCGACCATCCGGTCGGCATGGCAACAGAGGCAGTTCAATGAATTCCACACCGGGACCCAACAACCCATTGAGCAATCGGCGGTTCGTGCTTGCCACTGATCTGGACGGCACCTTTCTTGGCGGCAGTGACGAAGACCGTCAGCGGCTGTACAGCTGGATCGAGGCAAACCGGGACACCGTCGGCCTGATTTTTGTCACGGGCCGCGATCCGGAGTTCATTGGCGAGCTTTGCCGGGAGCGGGGTGTCCCGTGGCCGGAATATGCGGTGGGTGACGTCGGCACGACCATTGCCACGGTCTCTTCCGAGACTGGTGTTGCGCCGATCATGCATCTTGAGGAAGACATTGCCGCGCGGTGGGGATCTGCCGGCGACAAGGTCAAGGCGCGGCTTGAAGGGCATCCGGGGCTCACGCTTCAGCCGACTGATTTCCGTTACCGGGTGAGCTATGACCTCGATTCTGATGCCTTCGATCAATCAGCCTGCACGATTGTCGAAGAAATGGGGCATCAGTGGCTGATCTCTGACAACCGGTTCTTTGATGTGCTGCCTGATGGCGTGAGCAAGGGCCCGTCTTTGCGCAGGCTGGTCGAGTATCTGGCGATCGAGCCGGGGCGCGTGCTGTGCGCCGGCGATACGCTGAACGACCTTTCCATGCTGGAATGCGGCCTGCCGGCCGTGGCCGTGGGAAATTCGGAACCTTCTCTGGTTGAGCGCGTTGCTCATCTTGAGCACCTTCATATGGCGCAGGCGCACGGCGCGGCGGGCATATTGGAGGCTATTCGTGCTTTCGAAATGCACGACCTACCTAAAGGATATTGATTTCATGGCCAGCGATCTTGTCATCGTTTATCACCGTCAACCTTACGAGGAAGTCGAAGAAGACGGGAAGATCGTTTTCAAGGAAAACAAGAGCCCGAACGGGATCGTGCCGACGCTGAAAGGCTTTTTCGGGCGTGTCGACAAGGGTGCATGGGTTGCGTGGAAGCTCGCCGAGGACGCTGCCAATCCGGATTTCGAGCGGGTCATCGAGATCGAGGACAGCTACGGCAAATATTCCGTCACGCGGCTTCCGCTGACGCCGGATCAGGTCTCAAGCTTTTACCACATCACCTCGAAAGAGGCCTTCTGGCCGATCCTGCATTCGTTCAAGGAACGCTACAATTACGACCCTGTCGACTGGCCGACCTTCCGGGAAGTGAACTGGGCTTTTGCCGAGGCTGCAGCTGCGGAAGCTGCGCCCGGCGCCGTGGTCTGGGTGCATGACTACAATTTGTGGCTGGTGCCCGGCTACCTGCGCAAACTGCGTCCCGACGTAAAGATCTCGTTCTTTCATCACACACCATTTCCGGCTGCCGACATGTTCAACGTGCTGCCCTGGCGGCGCGAAATCGTCGACAGCCTGCTTGCCTGCGATGTCGTCGGATTTCACATTCCGCGTTACGCCGTGAACTTCGTTCATGTGGCGCAAAGTCTGCTTGAAGTGGGTTCGGTGGTGCGCAAGGATGTCAATCCGGATTTCATCTGGGAAGGCACGGCGCTGTCGGACCGGCGGGTGCCGGAATCGGTCCAGTATGAGGGCCGCACGATCCGCATTTCCAGCGCACCGGTCGGCATTGACTGGGACTACATTCAGGAGCAGGCCGCGACTGAAGAGACGCGCGAGAACGCCAGCGCTATCCGGTCCGAACTTGGCGATTGCAAGCTGATCCTCTCGGTTGGCCGCACCGATTACACCAAGGGTGGCGTTCAGCAGCTCGAAAGCTATGAGCGGCTGCTGCAGGCTCATCCCGAAATGCACGGCAATGTGCGGCTGATGCATGTCTCCGTCGGCGCCAATCGCAGCATGTCGGCCTATGAGGAAATCCAGAGTGAGATAGAGCAGGTGGCAGGCCGGATCAACGGCACCTTCGGCTCGTTCGAATGGCAGCCGGTGGCGCTGATTTCGACTGCCGTGCCGTTCAAGGATCTGATCGCCTATTACCAGCTGGCCGATGTCTGCTGGATCACGCCGCTGGCCGATGGCATGAATCTGGTCTGCAAGGAATATGCGGCGGCGCGTACAGATGGCGACGGCGTGCTGGTGCTGTCGGAATTTGCCGGAGCGGCGGTGGAGCTTTCGTCGGCTGTGATCACCAACCCGTTCTCGCACCGGTCCATGGACATGGGGATCGAACAGGCACTGGCCATGCCCGAGGACGAACGCCGTCAGCGGATGGCAATGATGCGCAAGACGGTCGAGAAATACGGCATCAAGGCGTGGGCCGAAGACCAGATGAGTTATTTCGGTGACGGAGAGGCGCTCTCCAAGGCCGGCTGAACGCAACCATTCCAAATGATATGTTGTATCCGGCGGCTACAGCAATGTAGCCGCCGTTTTTGTTGTTGAGCCTCAACGTCCTTCGCGGAACCAGGTGGCGCCCAGCGCCAGGATCATCAGTGCGAGCCCGAGGAAACCGCCGAACAGCGGTATCGAACGCACGCCCTTGAGCACGCTTTCATTGCTGGCGCGCAACCCCATGCGATCACCGGCATTGATGCGTGCAGAACGCGTTGGCAGGATCTGCGGCAAATCGCTCGCCGCTGCATTGATGCGGGTTGTCAGACCGCCGCTTTCCGCCGAGATCTGGTCCAGCAAGCCGGTGGTTGAAACGGTAGCGCGGAATTCAGGCGCATTGACGGCGCCCACATGGGCGAGTGCCCGCAGATCACCGGATGTAACTTCGACCAAGCCAGGCTGTTCCAATACCACTTCGGAGCGAAACAGACCTTCGCCAGCCGGAGCAAAAATGATCTCGCGGGTTTCGCCCGAGGGCAATGTGACGGTGGCGGGCTCGGTGGTGTCGGCCATGGTCTGGCGCTCGACCACGAGGGTGCGGCCATTGGCGGTGGCGCGCAGGGCTTCCTCTTCCAGCGACGGCTCTTTCATCAGCCAGTGGGCAATGCGCCGGTAGAGCGCCACATGCGGGCCACCGCCTTCAAAACCACGTGCCCAGAGCCAGCCGTGGTCGGACAGAAGCATGGCCACCCGACCTTCGCCATAGCGGTTGAGCACCAGAAGCGGCTCGTTGTCGGCACCGTTCATGACCACATCACCAATTGTGTTGCCAACGCCGACGGTGCGGAACCAGCGACCCCAGGCGGGGGGCTCATTGGCGCCCCCGGGCAGGGTGCGTGTGACCGGATGGCGTTTGCCATGGTCTGACAGGCGTGGATAGTAGCCCGCGTCAGTCACTGCGCCGGTCGGCACCGCGGGGAGTGCCGGGGCGAGGGGGGTGTCGGCGATGGTTTCTATGCCCGAAAACTCTGGCCCGGCGGCAACCAGCATTGCGCCGCCGTCTTCGACATAGCGGGCGATGTAATCGTAATAGAGCACCGGCAAGACGCCACGGTTCTGGTAGCGGTCGAAGATGATCAGGTCGAACTCGTCGACCTTCTCGACAAACAGTTCGCGCGTCGGGAAGGCGATCAGCGAGAGTTCGGAAATCGGTGTGCCGTCCTGTTTTTCCGGCGGGCGCAGAATGGTGAAATGGACCAGATCGACCGACGCATCGGATTTCAGCAGGTTGCGCCAGGTGCGTTCGCCGGAATGCGGCGCACCAGAGACCAGAAGCACGCGCAGGTTTTCGCGGATGCCTTCGATCAGGGTGACGGTGTGATTGTTGGCGGTGGTGACCTCGCCATCAAGTTCGTCGACTGCGAATTCGACGATGTTCTCGCCGCCGCGCGGCAGGTTGAGATAGAAAGACACTTCTTCCCCGGCGGGAACCGTCTCGGTGGAGACGCCTTCGCCATTGACCCGCACAGTGACATCGACCGGATTTCCCGCAGATGCCGCACCATCCTCGCTGACCCTGTAAACGATCTCCTGGTCTTCACCGACAATGCCGAAGCGCGGGCTGCGGACAACGTCGACCCGCCGGTCTATTTCGTTCTCATCGCCAACGATCAAGCCATGCAGAGGCGCGTCGAGTCCGAGTGCAGAGAGTGAGCCTGGCACGTCATGGATCTGGCCGTCGGTGATCATCACTGCACCCGCCAGTCGCGAGCTCGGGACATCGCGGATGCCTGAGCTTAGCGCTTCGAACAGCCGGGTGGATGGAGACTGGGCGTCGGGATCGGTGACGGCTTCGATGATACGGGTTTCAAACGCGGGATAGCGGGCGATGCGCTCGGTCAGGGCCTTCAAGGCGGCGTCGGTGCGGGCGGTGCGATCGTTGCTCATCTGGCTGGGGCTGCGGTCGACAACGATGGCGACGACGCTGGTCACCGGTTCCCGGTCCTCGAAATTGGCCACCGGGTTGGCCAGCGCCAGCACAAGGGCTGCAAGTGCAAGGGCACGAAGGGCGGCACCCCGCATGCGCTTGAAGATGGCCCAGCCAACCAGTACCAGAGCCAGGAGCGCGATCGCCAGAAGCACCGGCAGCGGCAGTAAAGGATCAAATGCCAGGCTCATTTCATTGCCCCAATCGTTCGAGAAGTGCGGGGATGTGGACCTGGTCGGCCTTGTAGTTGCCGGTCAGCATGTACATGACGATGTTGACGCCGGCGCGGAAGGCATATTCGCGCTGCCAGGGATCGGCGGGTACGGTGGAGAACATCGGAAAGCCTTGCTCGTCCACCGCCCAGGCCGCGGCCATGTCGTTGCCGGTGATCAGGATCGAGGACACGCCGTCACCGGTACGGGCGGGGCGCTCTGCCGGGTTGTCAGACTGGGGTGTTGCCTCAACCCAGAGCGGGCCATCGGAATAGCGGCCCGGGAAAGTGTCGAGCAGGAAGAAGGACTTGGTCAGAACGTGATCAGTGGGAACCGGCTCGAGCGGTGGAATGTCGAGGCTGGCGAGGATCTGCTGCAGTCGCACCGTCAAGGCACTGGAGCCGCTGCCGAGATCGACAATCCGGTCGCGGGTGTCAAACAGCACGGTGCCGCCTGCCTTCATATAGGCATCGATCCGGCTGATGGCGGCGGGCGAGGGAATGTCGGCATCCTCACTCATCGGCCAGTAAATCAGCGGATAGAGCGACAGGGGTGCGTTTTCGATGTCGACACCAACCGCCGTGCCGGGCTCCAAGGCAGTCCGGGTGAAGAGATAGCGCGACAGGCTGTCGAGGCCTTGCTTGCTGATGCTATCGGTGTCGTCATCGCCGGTAAGGACATAGGCAAGACGGGTGCGATCGAGGCTTTCGAGCAGCTCGGCATCGCCCGGTTGGGCGTCCTGTGCGCGAGACGAGCCGGGAGCTGCGAACATCGAGGCTGTCAGGCCGAATGCAAACAGCACGGCTGCTGCAGCAGACGCCCGTTTCAAGCCCCGGCGGCGGAATGCGCCATTGAGAATGAGCACTATCAACGTGTCGGCAAGCAGGGCGATCAACGCTGCGCCAAACAGCCAGGGCCGGAAATCGACGGCACTGTCGGTTGAGAGCGTGGAGCGGGTGACCGGCATTTCGAACTCGGGAATGGTGACCGGGGACAGGGTTTCGTCTGCGTTGAAGAGGTTGAGAGCAACGAAACCGTCCTCGCTGCCATAGAGCCCCGGCGGGTTGTCAGGTCCTGCCTGCACCGCTGCACCACCGGTCAGATCAAGCGGTTTTGCGTCTCCGCTGGCTGGCAGCAGCGCCGCGTTGGCATCGAGCAGACGCCAGGGCGGCAGGATGCCGGAACCTGCCTCGCCGCCGCCCGAGACCGCGCGGGACAATTGCACCACGCGGCGCAGCATGTCGACGAAGTGGCCGGAGATCGGCAGGTTCGACCAGCTGGCTTCTGCGGTGACGTGGAACAGCACGACCCGGCCGGCACCACGGTCAGCAGCGGTGACAAGCGGTGTGCCATCTGCGAGGCTCGCCCAGGTGCGTGCGGCCAGATCCGACGACGGCTCGGCCAGAACCTGACGCCGCACCGAAATGTCACGCGGGGTCGGCAAGCCGGCAAACGGTCCGGTGGCGGGATAGTCTGCCAGAGGCTGTGGTTCGAGCCAGGACAGGGCTCCGCCCAGCTCGCGCTCGCCCTTGCGCAACAGCACCGGCAGCAGACGGTCATCGGCAGACGCCGCAGCCAAGCGCGGCCCGGCGAAGCGGATCAGGGTGCCGCCGCGTTCGACCCACTCATTCAGGCTTGCGCTGACATCCTCGGGCAGTGTGCCGATATCGGAAAGCACGATCACGGCGGGGGATTGCTCAAGCAGTCTGGGGACGGATGCCGACATCTCGTCTCCGGTGGCTTCGATCAGGTCGGCATAGGGTGAAAGCGCACGGTTGATATAGTAAAGCGGCGAGAGCAGTGGCTGGGAGATGTCGGCGGCTTCTCCCGAAATCAATGCCACCCGGCGGCGGCGGAAACTGTCGTCGAGCAGGCGGGCCGTTCCGGCAGTGTCGATGCCGCGAACATCAAGCCGGGCGATGTCGTTACGGATCTCGAAAGGTGCCGAGATCGTGCCTGTGGCTTCCATCTCGCCAGCTTCAAACCGGATTTCGCCCGCGGCGATGTTGCGGCCCTTGCTGTCGCTTGCTGTGAGGTCATAGCGCTCCGTGTCAGCGGAGGTCAGCCGGCTCATGGTGACGGTGAGGGCTTCAGCGCCATTGTCGGCGTTGGTCACGGCCAGTGCCTCGGCATCTTCCGCGCCGATAATGCGGATAGTGTTCGGCTCAAGTGCCGACAGGCGGCTGAAGGCATCGGCTGCATCTGCGGTGTCGATGCCATCGCTGATATAGGCGATGGTTCCGGGCCGGGTCTGGCCAAGGGCTGCGATCAGTGCCGTCACCGAGGCGCTGCGCTCCGGGCGCAGCGGTTGCGGCTTGGCGGCACGCAGCTGGTCGCGGGCGCGCTCGACGCTGGTGGGTGTGACGTCATGGCGGCGGTTGGCGGTGAACACGATCGAGACCGGAATATCGAGATCCTCGGCCTCGCCGATCAGGGCTTCGGCTGCTTCGGTGCGGGTCTGCCAATCGGGTGATGTGGCCCAGCCATTGTCAATCATCAATGCCAGCGGGCCGTTTGACGACAATGCCCGGTCACGCGGATTGAGCACCGGCTCGGCCAGAGCAAGAATCACGAGCGCCGCGATGAGCAGGCGCAGGGCGGTGAGCCACCAGGGGCTGCGCGACGGGGTTTCCTCTGCCTTGAGAACACGGGCAAGAATCGCCAACGGTGCGAAAGGTTCAGCCTGCGGGCGCGGCGGGGTCAGCCGCAGCAACCACCAGATCACCGGCAGAGCGAGCAATCCGAACAGGATCGCCGGGGCGCCGAATGCGAAGGGGAGGCCTGCGATCATGCCGATGCCGCCTTTCTGGCTGCGGGAATGCCTGACAAGTGGCCGTGGGCTGCGGCAAGGGCTTCCGACGCCAGCCGGTCGGTGCGATGGGCAAGAAAGCTCCAGCCCATGCGGCGTACACCCTCGGACACCGCCTCCCGGCGGGCGAGCCAGGCCTGGCGGTAATCCGCAGCGATGGTTTCAGCACGTCCGGCAACCAGTTTCTGTCCGGTTTCGGGATCGCGGAACTCAGTGCGTCCCGAATATGGGAAATTTTCCTCCGCTGGATCGGAGACCTCGATGATGTGACCGTGGATGCCACGCCTTGCGGCGGGACCAATGCAGTTTTCGAGGGTTTCATCGGCGTCAAGGAAATCGCCGATCAGCACGACATCGCTCATTCGGCCAATTCGTTCGAGATCGGGCAGGGTGGTCTGGACCGGTGCATGGGCCAGCGCCAGCGCCAGCCGTTCGGCGGCGTTTCGCGACGAGACCGGCTCCATCACCCCGGGACAGCCGACGCGTTCACCGGAGCGCGCGAGGATCTCGGCCAGTGCCAGCATCAGCACCAGGGCGCGGCTTTCCTTGCTGACCTGCGCGATATCGGACTTGTAGAGCATCGATGGCGACTGATCGGCCCAGAGCCAGATCGTGTGGGCGGCTTCCCATTCGCGGTCGCGGACATAGAGCTGATCGTCGCGGGCCGAGCGGCGCCAGTCGATACGGGACAATGATTCACCTTCGACATAGGGCCTGAACTGCCAGAAGGTTTCGCCGATGCCGCGCTTGCGGCGGCCATGCCAGCCGGCAATCACGGTGTTGGCAACACGCCGGGCCTCAGCCAGGCAATCGGGTAGCAGGGCCGCGCGCTGGCGGGCGCGGGCGAGCGCATCGAGACGCGCTGTCGACTGGGTCAGCTGGCCGATCGGCGCCATCGGCTCACCCGGCTTTCGGGATGACGAGATCGGCAATCACATCGCGGATGCCGATGCCTTCGGCGCGGGCGCTGAATGTCAGTGCCATGCGGTGCTGCAGGATCGGTTCGGCCAGAGCGCGGACGTCATCGATGGAAGGGGCGAGCCTGCCATCATACAATGCGCGGGCGCGGGCACAGAGCATCATGGCCTGGCCGGCACGGGGACCGGGACCCCAGGAGACGGTCTGGTCGACCTTGGCGTTGCCGTGACCGGGGCGGGCTGCGCGAACGAGTTCGAGAATGGCATCGACCACGGATTCCGGTACCGGCATCTGGCGGATCAGGGCCTGGATGGCGATCAGCCGCTCCATGGTGATGGCCGGCCGGGCGACAGCTTCCTGTCCGCCGGTGGTTTCGAGAAGGATGCGGCGTTCCGCGGCCATTTCGGGATAGGGCACGTCGACCTGCATCAGGAAGCGGTCAAGCTGGGCTTCGGGCAGCGGGTAGGTGCCCTCCTGCTCCAGCGGGTTCTGTGTGGCGAGAACATGGAATGGCCGCGGCAAATCATGCGGCGCGCCGGCGACGGTGACGTGATACTCCTGCATCGCCTGCAGCAGTGCCGACTGGGTGCGCGGCGATGCGCGGTTAATTTCATCGGCCATCAGAAGCTGAGTAAAGACCGGGCCGGGAACAAAGCGGAAAGATCTGCGGCCAGTCTCGTCCTGGTCCATGACCTCGGAGCCGAGGATGTCGGACGGCATCAGGTCGGGGGTAAACTGGATGCGGTTGGCCGTCAGCCCGAGGACAGAGCCAAGCGTGGTAACCAGCTTGGTCTTGGCAAGGCCCGGGACACCGACCAGCAGCGCGTGGCCACCTGACAGCACAGCCAGCAGGGTCTGTTCGACGACGCTTTCCTGACCGAAAATGACGTCCGAGACGGCTGTCTTGACGGCGGAGATATCTTCCAGCGCCTGTTCCGCCGCAGCGATGACTGCTTTCTCGTCAATCGGCTTTGCGCCAGTGTCGATCCGTCCCATGGGTTTCTCCGCGCGTTTTGGTTCTACAGCGCCGAGCATCCAATGGGATGCGCAAAGGTCGCTGTAACACTTTGACATGATGCATGTGCGTTACCGTTCAAATGAACCCATTTGAACGCGACATGCATTAGGCTCGCAAACAGCTTATTCTACGCAGAAAGGCTGACAAGAGCCGTTCAGATGACTATCTGGTTACCTCTAACCATAGCTGGACAGGACAATGGCAAAAACAAGGACCGACATGAAATCAGATCCGGCAGATCTTGCCGCGATGATTTCGCGCGCCCAGGCCGACCGCAACGCCGGCAAGGACGGATTACCCCCGGTTGAGCGCTGGAAACCGGACTATTGTGGCGATATCGACATGGAAATCCGTGCAGATGGCACCTGGTTCTACATGGGGACGCCGATTGGGCGCCCGGCGCTGGTGCGGCTTTTTTCTACCGTGTTGCGTCGTGACGAGGACGGGAAGACCTATCTCATCACGCCTGTGGAAAAGATTGGAATTCGCGTTGTCGACGCACCTTTTCTGGCTGTCGAGATGACTGTGAGCGAGGAAGACGGCGAACAGGTGCTGACTTTCCGAACCAATGTCGGCGACGTGGTGCGCGTTGGGCCGGACAATCCGCTGCGATTCGTCGTGACCGGCGAGACCGACCAGCTGAAGCCCTACATTCTCGTGCGCGGCCGGCTGGAAGCGCTGGTCAACCGGGCTGTGACCTATGACCTGCTGGCGCTGGGCGAGGAGGCCGAATTGGGTGACGAGCCGATGTATGTCGTTCGCTCGGCTGGCGCGGTCTTTCCGGTGATGCCGATGGCGCGGCTGGAGGCGAGTGTTTGACTGATACCGCGTCAGCCTTGCCGCCGGTGTTTGATGCCGAGGATTTTCGCAAACGCGCTCATGAGCACAATCCCGACCATGCCTTTGGCGCGGAACCGGCGCATCTGGGGCATGGTGATCATGTGCTCAATCCTGATCTGGTTTCCGGCCTTGTCGGGGTGAAACTGCGCGAGGCGGCGGTGCTGGTGCCAGTGACCGATACAGGGCCCGAGGCGCAGGTGATCCTGACGCGGCGTGCCGCGGCGATGCGCAAGCATTCGGGCCAGGTGGCGTTTCCGGGCGGGGCGGTTGACCCGGAAGACGACAGTGTGGAAACCGCGGCGATGCGCGAGGCCGAGGAGGAAATCGGGCTGGATCGCAAGTTCGTTGAACCGGTCGGCCGGCTGCCGGTCTACATGACCACCACCGGGTTTCGCATCACGCCGGTGCTCGCTGTGGTGCATCCGGGGTTCACGCTTACTGCCAACCCCGACGAAGTCGATGCGGTGTTCGAAACGCCGCTTTCGTTTCTGATGACCCAGGCCAATCACCAGCGCGAAAGCCGGGTCTGGGAAGGCATCGAACGGCATTATTATGTCATGCCCTATGGCGAGCATTACATCTGGGGTGTCACCGCGGGGATCATCCGCACCATGTATGAAAGGCTCTATGCATGAGCACTGAAGCGAGTGTCGCCGACCAAAGCTGGTTCAAGGACGCGAGCCTTGGCCGGATCTTTGCGCTGCTGAACGACGAGGGCGAAGAGGTCCGGGTGGTGGGCGGTGCGGTGCGCAATTCGCTGATGGGGGAGGCTGTGACCGATACCGACCTTGCCACGACATGGGCACCCGAGAAGGTGATGGCGCGCGCCGAGGCTGCGGGCATTCGCGCGGTGCCGACCGGGATTGATCATGGCACGGTGACGCTGGTGATCGACGGACGCGGCTTCGAGATCACCACGCTCAGACATGACGCGGCAACCGACGGCCGGCGGGCCAAGGTGAATTTTGGCCAGGACTGGCAGGTCGATGCCGAGCGGCGGGATTTCACCATCAACGCGCTTTATGCCGACCGGACAGGCGCTGTCATCGATCTTGTCGGTGGGCTTGAGGATATTGACACGCGCACCGTGCGGTTTATCGGCGATGCCGACGCCCGCATTGCCGAGGACTACCTGCGGGTGCTGCGCTATTTCCGCTTCTTTGCGCATTACGGCACCGGACGGCCTGATGCGAGCGCGCTGAAGGCGTGTGCCAGGGCGCGTGGAAGCCTTGGGAAACTGTCCTCGGAGCGGGTCTGGAAAGAGCTCAAGACGCTGCTCAAGGCGCGTGATCCGGGGCGGGCTCTTTTGTGGATGCGACAATCCGGGGTGCTCGCCGCAGTACTGCCCGAAGGCGAGAAATGGGGCATCGATTCCATCGGCCCGCTGATCAGAGCAGAAGCAGCGCTCGACTGGGAGCCGGATCCGATGCTGCGCCTGATGGCGATGGTGCCGCCGGATACGGACCGCATGCGCGCGCTTGCGCAACGTCTGAAGATGTCTCGGGCCGAGACGGACCGTCTGGTGAAATGGACAGAGGCGCCGGTGGTAAAACCGACGCTGGCGATCACGGCGCTGGACCGGCTGCTCTACAGTTTCGGTACGGAACCGCTGACGGATCGCATCCGGCTGTCTCTGGTCTCGGCACGCAGCCGCACCGAAAGTGATCCGGCTGCGCTCACCGATACGGCGGGCCACAGCCGTCATCTGGCCCGCGCGCTGGCCTGGGAACGGCCGGTGTTTCCTGTCGCCGGGGGGGACCTGATCGCCAAGGGGATCACGCCCGGCCCGGAGATGGGCGTGCAACTGGCCGCGCTCGAAGAGCGCTGGGTCGAGAGCAATTTCAAGCTCGACAAAGCGGCGCTGCTCGACAGCGCTGACTGAACGCTGACGTTGGACCCTGGACCCGTCAGGCGGCGTCTGTTTCTTCGAGCGTGCGTTCCTTGATCTGCTCGACAATTGTCGGGCGGATGATTGTTTCGCCATGGGTGTGGCGCAGGTGGTCGATGGCCCGGGATACGATTTCCGCTTCGCTGTCGGCACGGGTGTGCCATTCGCAACCGGGAACGAGGGATCCGCAATGGAAGGTCTTCATGGCTGTCTCCTCTTTTCGATGTTGAAAACCACAACTCCGCGAGGTCTGCGGGCGCAGGCCTGCGGAGGCTGAATATATCACGGATCGGCCTGATTTGCATCATCCGGTACGGGAGCCTGGCATCAATGGGCTGGCCAGTGCGAAAGGACCGGCATAGGGTCGGCCCATTCGAATCTCAGCGAAATGGATATCCCTTGCAGTACCAAGACAGACTGGACTTTGCCGTCGACCTCGCCCGGCGCGCCGGCGCATTTGCCAAGACGCATTTTGAAGCCATAGATACCCTCGTCATTGAGACCAAGGGACATCAGGACCTTGTCTCCAATGCCGACAAGGACACCGAAACGCTGATCCGTGCAGAGCTGGAGCAGCACTGGCCGGATGACGGCATTGTTGGCGAAGAACATGGCCGCAAGACCGGAACCAGCGGTTTTGACTGGGTGATCGACCCCATTGATGGGACTGCGAATTTTGTCCGCGGCATTCCGCAATGGTGCGTGGCCATGGCCTGCGCCAAGGATGGCGAGGCCGTGGTCGGAGTTATCTTCGAGCCGTCGTCCGGTGAGATGTTTACCGCCACAAAGGGCGGCGGCGCCTTCGTCAACGGCAAACCGATGCGGGTGGCGCAGACCGGTGACATGGGGCAGGGATCTGTCGGCATCGGCTTTTCCGGACGGCTGCCGGGAATGAAGGCCGTGACCGCGCTGAAAATGGTGGTCGAACGCGGAGGCGTGTTTTTCCGCAACGCCTCGGGTGCGCTCATGCTGGCCTATGTCGCGGCGGGTCGCCTGATCGGCTATCTTGAGGAATTCATGAATTCCTGGGATTGCGTGGCCGGCATGCTGATGATCGAGGAAGCCGGCGGGGTCATTGTGAAGCCTGATCCGGAAACCAGTCTCGATCACGGCACCGTGGTGATTTGCGGCGGTCCGAACATTTTCACCGAGCTCAACGAAATTGCCGAAGTCAGTTTCAAACCGGAATAGGTTTTTGACACATCAAGGCGAAGGCCGGAATTCGTCCTTCGTCTGAAACTGTTAACCTTGTTTGACTACTCATAAACACCGCGATGTTGCCTCAAGACGCAGGATTTCGGAATGAGTGTGGATATGAGCGCGTTCGAAGCCGTTCTGGACAAGGTAAGCAATGACCGGGCAGATGGTTCGAGCCCCCGATCCGGGGTCTGGACAGCCATGCGGGGCTGGAACTCCAGCTTTGTGGCAGAAGGCCTCAGGACCAAACCCTGGCCCGGCAGGGAACAGCGGGGTGCGGTCAATTCGACCGATGGCCTAGGTGCATCCACACCTGCGCCAAGGCAAGTCACGCCGGCGCCGAGGCCAGAGCCGGCCACAGACATTTCGCACTTCGAACGGCTCAGCCCCGAGGACATTGCGAAAGACATCGATTTGCTGGCGTCAGATACTCCGGCCGAGCTCAAATCCAAACGCCGACGCTTCGCCCGGCTTAATCACCCCGATCGCTGCCCACCTGAATGGCGCGAGGCGGCGACCACCCGGATGAAGGTCGCCAACCAGATGGTCGATGAAGCGCTGCGCAGGATCTGAGCGCCGCCGGCCCGCATCCAGTTGGATGCGCGGCGCTGCGGCTGGGTTTCTCCGCTAAGGATACATCACCACCGGGGGCAGCGAGGACAGGATCGAGGTGACATTGCCGCCGGTCTTCAGCCCGAAGATGGTGCCGCGGTCATACAGCAGGTTGAACTCGACATAGCGGCCGCGGCGGATCAGCTGCTCGGTGCGTTCCTCGTCGGTCCAGGGCTTGTTGAAGTTGGATCGAACGATCTTCGGGTAAACAACATTGAAGGCGCGGCCGACATCCTGGGTGAAGGCGAGATCGGCTTCCCAGCCGCCATTTTCCATATCACTGTGCTGCCAGTCGTAGAAGATGCCGCCGGTGCCGCGGGCCTCGTTGCGGTGCGGCAGGTAGAAATACTCGTCGCACCAGGCCTTGAATTTCGGATAATCCGCCACTGCATGGCGGGTGCAGGCGATTTCCATGGCGCGGTGGAACAGCATGGTGTCCGGATCGGTCTGGCTGCGCCGGTTGTCGAGCACCGGCGTGAGGTCGGCGCCGCCGCCGAACCAATGGCTGGTGGTCACCACCATGCGGGTGTTCATGTGCACGGTCGGCACATGTGGATTGGTGGGATGCGCGATCAGCGAGATGCCGGAGGCCCAGAAGCTTGGATCTTCCTCGGCGCCTGGAATCTGGGCGCGGAATTCGGGTGAGAATTCACCGTGGACGGTTGAGGTGTGAACGCCGACCTTTTCAAACAGCCGGCCCTTCATGATCGACATGGTTCCGCCGCCGCCCGCACCTTCGTCGCGCTGCCACGGGGTGCGTTCGAACCGTCCCGGTTCGCCACCTGATTGCGGATTGTCGACCTCATCCTCGAGCGCTTCAAAGCTCAGGCAGATCTGGTCGCGAAATTTTTCAAACCACTCGCGTGCCTTGGTCTTCTTTTCCTCGATGTCGTCGGGCAGGCCGACTGGCAAGGTTGGGCGTTTCATAGGGGGCCTCTTGTTGGAATTTGGGGCAGTCATAGCAGCCGCGGCGGCGTGATGTAACCATAGCTTTGCAGCGGATTGCCGCAGTTTGAACAAGACTCGCCCACACATTGGATTTGGGTTAAAGTTGAGAAAGCCATGAAGGCCGAGGACAGACCATGAGACGGTATCAGCAACGCCCGCCGCTTGAGGGGCTGCGCCGCGAGATTGCCCGTGCGCGCCAGGAAAAATCCGAAGGCAAGTCGACCAGCGGCTTCGTGCGCGAGACCTACCGGCTGAGCCGCGGACAGGCGCGCGACAAGGCGCGGGAATGGTTTTCCACCTGGCCGAAAGCCGCCTACTGGACGGAAGTTGAAAGCTGGCGTCCATTGCCGGGCGAAGGCGATACGATCGAGTTTACCATGCGTCGGCTGCCGACGGCGGACTGAGCGGCCCGGCGGGCTCTCACGTCGACGTTTCCCGGATTGATTTTTGCAGCACCAGACGCGGGCCGGTTCCGGTCTGGCTGGCTTTGTCCTCGGGGTTGTAGAGCTTGCAGGTAGCGAGCGACAGGCAGCCGCAGCCGATGCAGCCGTCGAGTCGGTCGCGCAGCCGCTCCAGCATGCCGATGCGTTCGTCGAGATGGGCTCTGAAGCCGCGGCTGATTTTCTCCCAATCACGTTTGTTTGGGGTGCGCTCAAGCGGAAGCTGCTTGAGCTGGGTGCGGATCTCCTCAAGCGAGAACCCCAGTTGCTGGGCAATCAGGATGAATGAGAGGCGCCGGATATCCGAGCGCAAGAACATCCGCTTGCCACCCGGTGTGCGCCGGGCCGCGACAAGACCTTCATCATCATAATAGCGGATTGCCGATACGGCGAGACCAGTGCGGGCTGCCACTTCGCCGATGGTCAGCAGACCCTTGGTGGGGGAGATGGACATTCGCAAAAAAAACTCTTGACCTCAAGTTCACTTGAGAAAGTAGCATGGTTTAGAACTCAGGCAATAGTCACTCAATTCAGGAGCAAAACCATGTCCCAAGCCTCTCTCGAACATGTCAATTTCACCGTTTCCGATGCGCCCGCGACGGCCAAATGGCTGAGCGATGTGTTTGGCTGGAGAATCCGCTGGCAGGGACCGGCGCTGAATGGCGGATTGTCGATTCATGTGGGAACCGACGATGCCTATCTGGCGATCTACACACCCAAGGCGGTACGTGCCCGCGAGGCCATCCAGAAAGACCGGGTCGGCAGTCTCAACCATGTCGGCGTGGTAGTTGATGATCTCGATGCCGCCGAGGCCAAGATCAAGGCGCTGGGCTACGAGCCCTATAATCATGCCGACTATGAACCTGGCCGACGGTTTTATTTCGATGACGAGAACGGCATCGAGTTCGAGGTGGTCAGCTATGGCTGATTTGGCCTGGAGCTACAGTCCGAACCGGCGGTTGATCTCGCCGGCGATGATGGCGACGCTCATGGCGAGGTTCAGGCTGCGGCGGCCTTCGACCATGGGGATTGTCAGGCGGGCGCCGGCGGCATCATGGACCTTGGGTGGAACGCCGGCGCTTTCGCGGCCGAACAGCACCACGTCCTGGGGCGTGATGGTCTGGTCGTCGCCATCGGTATAGGGGGCGGCGGATTGCGTGGTCATCAGCACCAGGCGCCGGTTTTCAGCCTGCCGCCAGATTTCGAACTCATCCCATCCATCGTGGCGGGTGAGGTTGGCCATTTCAATGTAATCCATCCCGGCGCGTTTGAGCGAGCGATCGGTCATGTCAAACCCCGCCGGCCCAATGATGTGAATGCCGAGACCCATACAGGCGCCAAGCCGGAGGATGGAGCCGGTGTTGCCGGGGATGTCGGGTTGGTAGAGTGCGATCAGAGGTTTGGTCATGGGAGGTGTTTCTGTGGTGATTTTATCACAATATCAAGCGAGGATATCCGGATGAAGGATAAACAGATCGCCGCAATCTGGCAGATTGGCCGAATCTGGGCTAAAAGGCGTGATCTTCAACGCGAACCTGACGGAGGCTGTAATGCGAATAATCTATAACAGCCTTCTTTCGGCGGCCATGAGTCGCTGATCAAACAGGTTTCTCGCGGTTTCAATTTTCCAATTGTTTTTTAAGCCCTGCCGGGCGACCGGTGCCATCGCGTGACCCCTGACCCCAATCCGGTTTGGCTCGGGCTTTGACCTTTGGCCGCCTGTCTTATTCTTCAAGGAGACCTCCATGTTTGGATGGTTTGAACGTCGGTTGAATCCTTATCCGGAGGCAACGCCTTCCGCTCCACCCAAGGGGCTGGTGGCGTTTTGTTGGCATTATTCGCGCGATGCAGCGCCGTGGTTGATCGCCATGAGCGTGCTGACAGCCCTGATTTCGATCGGCGAAGTGATGCTTTTCGGCTTTCTGGGTTCGATTGTCGATTGGCTTGCCAATTCCGATCCGGAGGGGTTTCTGGAGCGTGAATCCACCCGCCTGATGCTGATGGGGGCGCTGGTGCTTGTTGGCCTGCCGGCCATCGTTGCACTGGATTCGTTGATCGTCCATCAGACCCTTCTGGGCAATTTTCCGATGATCGCGCGCTGGCAGATGCACCGTTACCTGCTGCGCCAGAGCCTGAGCTTCTTTTCCGACGAGTTCGCAGGCCGGGTCGCGACCAAGGTCATGCAGACCTCATTGTCGATCCGTGAATCAGTGATGAAGCTGCTTGACGTGTTCGTCTATGTGGGGGTCTATTTTGTTGCCATGATCGGCATGGTGGCGAGCGCCGAATGGCGGCTGGTGCTGCCATTGCTGGTCTGGTTGGCGATCTATGCCGGCCTGATCCGTTACTTCGTGCCAAAGCTCAAGCGGATCTCGACCGATCAGGCGGATGCCCGCTCGGCCATGACCGGGCGTGTGGTCGACAGCTACACCAACATCTCGACGGTCAAGCTGTTCTCGCATGCGGGCCGGGAAGAGATCTATGCGCAGGAAAGCATGGACATGTTCCTGCAGACCGTGCACCGGCAGATGCGCCAGGTGACGCTGTTCCAGACGCTGATCTATCTCAACAACTCGATCCTGGTGTTCGTGGTATCGGCGATGTCGATCGGCTTCTGGCTGACCGGTGCGGTCTCGGTCGGCTCCATTGCCGTGGTCATCGGGCTTTCGCTGAGGATCAACGGCATGTCGCAGTGGATCATGTGGGAGGTCTCGGCGTTCTTTGAAAATATCGGCGTGGTTCAGGACGGCATGGGCATGATGATCAAGCCGCATGAGGTGGTCGACAGCCCGGGCGCGGGAGCGATTGTTGCCAGGAAAGGCGGCATCGCTTTTGAAAACGTCCGCTTCCACTATGGCAAGCAGAGCGGCGTGATCGAGGATCTGTCGCTGTCGATCAAGCCGGGCGAGAAAATCGGTCTGGTCGGGCGCTCAGGCGCGGGCAAGACGACGCTCGTCAACCTGCTCTTGAGATTTTACAATCTCGAATCCGGGCGCGTGCTGATTGATGGTCAGGACATCTCGCAGGTGAGTCAGGACAGCTTGCGCGGGCAGGTGGGCATGGTCAGCCAGGACACCTCGCTGTTGCATCGCTCGGTGCGGGAGAACATCGCCTATGGCAGGCCGGACGCCACGGAAGCCGAAATCATGGAGGCGGTACGGAAAGCCAATGCTGTCGATTTCATTGAAGGGCTCGAGGATCTGTCCGGACGCACGGGGCTTGATGCCCATGTCGGCGAACGCGGGGTCAAGCTTTCGGGCGGCCAGCGCCAGCGGATCGCGATTGCACGGGTGTTCTTGAAAGATGCGCCGATCCTGGTGCTGGATGAAGCAACGTCTGCGCTCGATTCCGAGGTCGAGGCGGCAATCCAGGAAAACCTGTTCGCGCTGATGGAAAACAAGACGGTGATTGCAATTGCACACCGGCTGTCGACCATTGCCGAAATGGACCGGCTGGTGGTGCTGGATCAGGGCGAGATCGTCGAAACCGGCACGCATGACGAGCTGATCAAGGCAGGCGGCATCTATGCCGATCTGTGGTCGCGCCAGTCGGGCGGGTTCATCGACGTGGATGCAGATGCGACGGCGGCGGAGTAAAGCGATGTTGAGCTTCAGACTTTGAAGCTGGGCAATCCCTGATTGATCGAAATTGCTTTGTTTCGATCAATCACCACAGATGCAAATTTTGTAACACCGTTGTTGCGTTTGATTTTTTTCAACCAATCACCACTCTCAATCGAGCGGTACATACTCCATTGAAAGTTTTTGGCTATGATTTTTTTTGTAATCATAGGAAGCAGCAAGCTGTCTGAAATAATGCCAATGCCACCATTGATGAAGTCCATCATGTTTGAATTGAGGCCATTTGTTTCAATGAAATCTTTTATTTGATCAATTGCTTCCGGAGATGTTCCAATTTTATTGACAAGTTCTGCGGGTATTCCGGAATACTTTAGGCTTTCTTTTGCGCCCAGGACGAGAATAGAAAGTCCAGCGTCTAAGGTTGCGCCAAGCGTGATGGACTTGCCAAAGTGCTCTGAAACAAGCCTCGCATAATGTTTGGCGCTAGATTCAAACTGATCTCTTGGAATTTTTCCAACACCGTATAGATATAAGTCGTTCAAATATTCGGTTTTTGCATTGTATATTTTGTGGCCTGGGTGAAGTAGCTCATGAATTTTTCTTACATTTGCAAATGACAAAGCGAGCGGTAGGTTGAAGTTGGGCATTGCAGATATGTCAGTATGACTCATCTCTGCCGTTTCCAATATCTCGTCAAATGCAGGGCTTACCGCGGTCTCGACTGCAATGGTTTTATCGCTTTCTGCTGCTATGCAGCTGCTCATCCGATAATGATAGATTTCGTTTGCAAGATTCATCAATCGGCTCTTAGCGATGGCTGAGAGCCCATGAGATTTCTGCATATCGTCAAGGGTGCTCTGCCAAAGGCTTCTCGGCCCCATCTCTTCAGTTTCTGCCCGCTGGGAGAAAATTTCTATTGCCCTGTTAAAGGGGTCTTGAAGTCCTGGTTCAAGCCCAATCTCGGCAACGTTTTTTTTCGACCCTACGGTGTTGAAACCTCGAAGAATTGATGCTGAAAAGTTCAGATTGGGAAAAGGAACAAGTAGATTTCGCCGTTCGAGGTTGCGTTCGATTTCAATAAGTGTTCCGCGCAGCTCCTTCCAGGCTGAAGACGATATAACTTGCTCTATTGACGGGACGGTTTTGGCCCGTTTCTCCAAGGAGGCAACCGGACCATCTGGTGTTGTTAATAAGCTCACATAGCCAATGTCTATAAGGTAGCGTAGGCCGTTGTCGCCGTTCGATTGAAGCGCTTTTCGGCAGAAACTGCTCTGAATCAGGTAGCCGTCATTGAGTAAAAGGGGACCGCCAAGGATCACATGTCTCATCAGAGTGTACTGAATATACTGATCTGAGGAGAAATATTTTTTGGTGCCGGGCCACGGATTCAATTCGACCTGATCGTCAAAAACACCCATATATGTGGCGCTGTCTTCCGGATAGATTCGAGCCTCCGCCAATTTTACCTCCCTCTTTCCCTTTTCCAAATCTATAGCTGAGCCTATATCTCGTCCATGATTTTCAGACCCCTGATTGACCTTTTCGAAGGCTGGATTGATCCGTTTGTCCGGCGTTCGAGTTACCGCCCGCCCAATTCGACGCGCAAATTCCTGTTGCACTATGTGAGCCAGGCCAAGGGCGCGTTTGCGGCGATGCTGGTGCTGGGCGGACTGGTGGCGCTGCTTGAGGCAGCGCTGTTTTATTTCGTCGGGCAACTGGTTGATGTGCTGGACTCCTCCGAGCCGGCGGCCGGGTGGGACGGGTTGATTGCAGCGCATGGCCCGGCGCTGGCGTTCATGCTGTTTGTCGTGGTGCTGGCGCGATTTGCCGTGGTCACGATTGCCGCGCTGGTTGAAGAGCAGACCGTGGTGCCGGGGTTTTACAATCTGGTGCGGTGGCAGGCCTATTCACACGTGGCGCGGCAGAATCTCAGCTTCTTCCAGAACGATTTTGCCGGCCGCATCGTCAACAAGGTCTGGTCGGCGGGGCAGGCGACCGGCGATTTCATGGTGTCGCTGCTGCAGGTGGTGTGGTTCATCATGATCTACACCGTGACCACCATGGCGCTGGTGGCGCAGCTCGACTGGCGGCTCTCGGCACTGGTGCTGGTCTGGGTGGTGGTGTTTGGTTTTCTGGCACGGTTCTTCGTGCCGCGCATCCGGCGCCATGCCCGCGCCAGTGCGGAAGCCTCGGCGATGCTCAATGGCCGCATTACCGACAGTTACTCCAACATCCAGACGCTCAAGCTCTATGCGCGTGACGATGACAATGATCGCTATATCCGCGAGGGGTTCGATCAGTTCATCGCAACCATCATGCCGTTCACCCGGCATCTGACCGGCGTCCGCGCCTCGCTGGCAGCACTTTCCGGCGTGATGATCGCCATTATCGCAGCTTTCTCGATCGATCTGTGGCTTGCCGGTGCGATCTCTGTCGGCTCGGTTGCGTTCACGCTGTCGCTGGTGCTGAGGCTCAACATGTTGCTCGGCCGGATGATGACCCAGCTCAACGGGCTGATGCGCAATCTGGGAAACCTGCAGAACTCGGCGGAAATGGTGGCGCGGCCGATCGGTCTGGCGGATGCCGAGGGTGCCAAGGCGCTTGTTGTCGAAAAGGCTGGCATTCATTTTGACCGCGCCAGCTTCGGCTACAACAGCGACCAGCCGGTTATCGACGAATTGACGCTGGACATCAAACCCGGGGAAAAACTGGGACTGGTCGGCCGTTCCGGAGCCGGCAAATCGACATTCGTCAATCTGCTGCTGAGGTTTTACGATCTGGAATCGGGCCGGATCGAGATCGACGGACAGGATATTGCCGGGGTGAAGCAGGAATCACTTCGCCACTCAATCGGCATGGTCACCCAGGACACGTCGTTGCTGCACCGGTCGATTCGCGAGAACATCGCCTTCGGGCGTCCTGATGCGGACGACGCGGAGATCCTGGAGGCGGCACGGCGCGCCGAGGCGCTCGACTTCATCAATGCGCTCTCCGATCAGCGTGGTCGAAAGGGGCTCGATGCCCATGTCGGAGACCGCGGGGTCAAGCTGTCGGGCGGCCAGCGGCAGAGGATCGCGATCGCACGGGTGATGCTGAAGAATGCGCCTATTCTGGTGCTTGATGAGGCGACATCGGCGCTGGATTCCGAAGTCGAAGCCGCGATTCAGGAAAATCTCGATGAATTGATGGAGGGCAAGACCGTTATTGCCATTGCGCACCGGCTTTCCACCATCGCCCGGATGGACCGTTTGGTGGTTATGGACAATGGCCGTATCATCGAAACCGGAACCCATTCGGAACTGATCAAAAGCGGCGGGCTTTATGCCGAATTGTGGGCGCGGCAGTCAGGTGGATTCATCGGTGTCGAGGAAGCGGCGGAATAGTCACCCAAATTTTCCGCGACATAGTGCCCTTCTGCCTTCGTGCGGTCTGGACTTCTTAACCTATCCCGCATAGAAACCGCGCGATTGACAGAATTCCGCCGCATTGTCGGCAATGGCCGAATCTGCCTATAGCGGACAGGCCGGATCTGCGCGACGCAGTGAGACGGGATACTTGTCCAGACGCAGCTTGAAGAGGACGTTGAGCCGTGAGTGAGCCAATGACACAAAGCGAAGGCACGGGCGAACCGACCCGTCGCGATTTTCTTTACATCGCCACCGGGATGGCGGGCGTGGTCGGCGTGGGCAGCTTTGCCTGGCCGTTCATCGACCAGATGAACCCAGACGCCTCGACGCTGGCGCTGGCCTCGATCGAGGTCAATGTCGAAAGCCTCGAGCCCGGCATGTCGCTGACGGTGAAATGGCGCGGCAAGCCTGTGTTCATCCGCAACCGTACCGATGAAGAAGTTGCCGAAGCGCAGGCTGTTGCACTGGACGATCTGAAAGATCCGGTCGCGCGCAACGCAAACATCGCCGCTGCATCAGAGGCAACAGACCTTGACCGTTCCGCCGGTGAAGGCAAGGAAAACTGGATCGTCATGATCGGCTCCTGCACCCATCTGGGTTGCGTGCCGCTTGGCCAGGCCGGTGAATTCGGTGGCTGGTTCTGCCCATGCCACGGTTCGCACTACGACACGGCTGGCCGTATTCGCAAAGGCCCGGCACCTGAGAACCTTCCGGTTCCGCCGTTCGCCTTCGTGTCTGACAGCGTCATCAAAATCGGCTGAGGGGGCTTTAGAGCATGAGCAGCGATCACTCGACTTACCAGCCAACTTCCGGCGTCGGAAAATGGATCGATTCACGCCTGCCGCTGCCGCGGCTGGTGCATGACAGTTTCGTCTCCTATCCGGTGCCACGGAACCTGAACTACGCCTACACCTTCGGCGGCATCCTGATGGTGATGCTGGTGGTGCAGTTGCTGACCGGCATCGTGCTGGCCATGCATTACGCCGCAGACACCGCGATCGCCTTCGAGTCGGTCGAAAAGATCATGCGTGACGTGAACTCCGGCTGGCTGCTGCGCTACATGCATGCCAACGGTGCATCGTTCTTCTTCGTCGCAGTCTATCTCCACATTGCCCGCGGCATGTATTACGGCTCCTACAAGGCACCCCGCGAAGTGCTGTGGATCCTCGGCGTTGTCATCCTGCTTCTGATGATGGCAACCGCGTTCATGGGCTACGTGCTGCCATGGGGCCAGATGTCGTTCTGGGGGGCGACGGTGATCACCGGCTTCTTCACGGCATTCCCGGGTATCGGTGAGCCGATCCAGCAGTTGCTGCTTGGCGGCTTTGCGGTCGACAACCCGACGCTGAACCGCTTCTTCTCGCTGCACTACCTGCTGCCGTTCATGATCACCGGCGTTGTGATCCTGCACGTCTGGGCGCTGCACGTGACCGGTCAGACCAACCCGACCGGTGTTGAAGTGAAGACCAAGACCGACACCGTGCCGTTCACGCCCTATGCGACCGTCAAGGACGCGCTGGCGATGTGCATCTTCCTGATGGTGTTTGCCTACTTCATCTTCTTCATGCCGAACTTCCTTGGCCATGCAGACAACTACATCCCGGCTGATCCGCTGAAGACCCCGGCGCATATCGTTCCGGAATGGTACTTCCTGCCATTCTACGCGATCCTGCGTGCCATCACCTTCAACATCGGTCCGATCGACTCCAAGCTTGGCGGCGTGCTGGCCATGTTCGGCTCCATCGCGGTGCTGTTCGTGCTGCCCTGGCTCGACACGTCGAAGGTTCGTTCGGCGGTCTACCGGCCCTGGTACAAGCTGTTCTTCTGGATATTCGTGGCCAACGCGATTTTCCTCGGCTGGCTCGGTGCCAAGCCAGCGGAAGGCACTTACACCGTCATGGCTCAGATCGCGACGCTGTATTACTTCGGCTTCTTCCTGGTCATCCTGCCGGTACTGGGGCTGATCGAAACGCCCAAGCGTCTGCCGAACTCCATCACTGAAGCCGTGCTCGCCAAAAAAGGCGGCAATGGCGGGGCTGCGACTTCTGCTGCCGCGTCACCAGAAACCCGCGGCTGAGCGGCGCGACGGAAAGGATCTTAAATATGAAAAAGCTTCTTGCTAGCATCGTTCCGCTCGCCTTGACTGCCATGATTGGCGTTGCCCCGGCTGTTGCCGCGGAAGAGGAAGGCGGCACCCCGCACTACCCGATCAACCACCTCAAAGAGGTTGACTGGTCTTTTGCAGGTCCGTTCGGAACCTATGACAAGGGTCAGTTGCAGCGTGGCCTCAAGATCTATGTTGAAGCCTGTTCGGCCTGTCACTCGATGAACCTCGTCGCGTTCCGCACGCTTGAAGATCTTGGATATTCCGAAGATCAGCTCAAGACGCTGGCCGCGAACTACGAAGTCGAAGACGGCCCCAATGGCGAAGGCGAAATGTTCACCAGGACTGCCGTCCTGTCGGACCACTTCCCTTCACCGTTCCCGAATCAGGAAGCGGCTGCCTACGCCAACAATGGTGCGGCACCGCCGGACTTCTCGCTTCTGGCCAAGGCCCGGTATGTCGAGCGCGGTTTCCCGCAGTTCATCTTCGACATCTTCACCGGCTACAACGAGAGCGGACCGAATTACATCTATTCGCTGCTGACCGGTTATCAGGAGCCGCCTGAGGGTGTGGAAGTGCCGGAAGGCGCTCACTACAACCCGTATTTCATCGCCGGCCCGGCGCTTGCGATGGCTCAGCCGATCTCGGATGAGCAGGTGACCTATGATGATGGCACGCCAGAAACGCTTGACCAGTATGCCAAGGACGTTGCTGCGTTCATGATGTGGGCGGCCGAGCCGCACATGGAAGAGCGCAAGCACACCGGCTTCATGGTCATCATCTTCCTGGCGATCTTTGCGTCGCTGATGTTCCTGACCAAGAAGTCCGTGTTCGCCAGCAAGGAACACTGATAGCTGGCCAGACCGAGTTTGAAAGCGCCGCCTGAGGGCGGCGTTTTCATGTCCGGGAGACGGATACCGATCCGGCCCGGTAGTCTGTGCCGTCACCAATGCAGCTTGCGCAGGACCTGCACCCGGCGCAGATTGAGACATCCATCCGGGAGACATCATGTCTGATCTTGAAAACGAACTTCGCGATTCCATCCGCACCATCAAGGATTATCCCAAGCCGGGTATCCTGTTCCGCGACATCACTACGCTGCTGGGACAACCGCGGGCGTTCCGGCGTGCGGTTGATGAGCTGGTGCATCCCTATGCGGGGCTGCAGGTGTCAAAGATTGCCGGTATCGAGGCGCGTGGCTTCATTCTCGGTGGCGCGATGGCACATCAGCTGTCGGCCGGCTTCGTGCCGATCCGCAAGAAGGGCAAGCTGCCGCACGAAACCGTCCGGGTGGCCTACAGTCTTGAATACGGTGTCGACGAGATGGAGATGCACCGCGATGCGGTTGCGGAAGGCGAGAGCGTGATCCTGGTCGATGATCTGATCGCCACCGGCGGCACTGCCGAAGGTGCGGTCAAGCTCTTGCGCCAGATGGGCGCTAACATTGTTGCGGCCTGCTTCGTGATCGATCTGCCGGATCTGGGTGGACGCAAGAAGCTCGAAGATCTCGGTGTGCAGGTGCGCACCCTGGTGTCCTACGAAGGTCACTGAGCCGGAGTGTTCGAAAAGAGGGCTGCCCGAGAACGGTGCAGCCCTTTTTCTATTTCAGGACGCGGCATTGTCCGGTTCGGGAAACTTAATCAGGGCGGCGGAATCGAAATTCATCACCAGTTCGCCGTCCTTGTTGCGAGCTTCGCAGGTCAGTTCGAGGATCGACCAGCCGGGGCGTGAATTGAGCGCCCGCGTGCCCCTGACGATCCGGGCATAGGCCAGTTCGTCCCCGGCATAGACCGGTTTGAACCAGCGCAAATTGCGAAATCCGGGAGAGGGGCCGAACTCGGGCACCGCGCGGCCTTCTTCGATGGCCTTGCGGGTTTCGATCTTGCTGGCTGCGATGTTGAGCTTCATCCAGACGGAAGCGGTGTGCCAGCCCGAAGCGCAGAGACCGCCAAAGACGCTCTTCTTGGCGGCTTCGGCGTCAACGTGGAAACGCTGCGGGTCAAACTGGCGGGCGAATTCGATGATCGATTCCGCGGTGAAAACATAAGTGCCCAGCTCGCGGCGGGCGCCGGGTTCAAACGATGGGTCAAAACTCATGTGTCTGCGCGCTCCGGGTTCCTGAGGCGGATCATCACGGGGTTTTCCGATTCCAGCACCGTCTCGCCGGACTGATTGCGCAATTCATGGCGCAAATGCAGAATGCCGATGCCGGGACGGGACTGGGATTCCCTGCCGTCGAGCACACGGGTCTCGCCGGACAGGACATCGCCAGCGAGCACGGGCTTCTTCCACTTGACGAAGTCGACACCCGGCGCACCTTCGGCGGCCGCGCGCAGCAAGTAGGAATCAGCCATCATCCGCATCATCATGGAACAGCTGTGCCACCCGGATGCTGCCAGTCCGCCGAGGATAGACTCCTTGCCGGCCTCTTCATCGAGATGCATCGGCTGGGCGTCGTATTCCATCGCAAATGCAATGATTTCATCGGCGGTGACCTGTTTCGGACCAAGCGGGAATATGGTTCCTGGAGGCATGTCTTCAAAATGGAGAAGATTATCTTCTGGCATGGAAATGGATCTCTTCCTCAATGTCGAATGGCAAGAACCTAGTCGATTTCGTTTAGGTGTGAAAGGTTTGCCGGTGGCTGTGGCTCAAATTACACCATGGTGCAAGTGACGTGCCTCGCGGCCACAGCGGGATTGATCCGTGTCAAAGCAGTTCGCCATTTATCTGATAATCAATATGTGTTCCGGCAACGCGTCCGGTCATGGCAACGGGAGTTATGAATATGCTCAAGAACAATGTTGGCGGTCTCGATCGCGCGGTTCGGGTTATTGCTGGTCTGGTGCTGCTGGGGCTGTTTTTCGCCTATCCCGAAGCTTCGTGGCGCTACCTTGCGCTCATCGGTGTGATCCCGCTGTTTACCGGCCTGTTCGGAACCTGCCCGCTCTATTCGATTTTTGGCATGTCGACCTGCCCGGTCAAGAAGACATGAGCACCTAGGAACCCACGGGTTCCAGGGAGCAGTCATCACGGCTGGTGCTCTCCCGCATGAACGGGAGGCGATCGCTACCAGTTTGGCTGCACAGGAATACGGGCCGCTTATGTATTGCTTCTGCGGCCCGCGAGAGTTTTATGTGTTGAAGCGGAAGTGGATCACGTCGCCGTCCTGGACGACATATTCCTTGCCTTCGTCACGTGCCTTGCCGGCTTCCTTGGCGGGGACTTCGCCGCCGAGCGTGACATAGTCGTCATAGGCGATGGTGAAGGCGCGGATGAAGCCGCGTTCGAAGTCGGTATGAATGACGCCGGCGGCACCGGGTGCCTTGGTGCCGCGCTCAATCGTCCAGGCGCGGGTTTCCTTGGGACCGACGGTGAAATAGGTGATCAGGTCGAGCAGGCTGTAGCCGGCGCGGATCAGGCGGTCGAGGCCGGCTTCTTCAAGGCCGAGAGCGCCGAGAAATTCTTCGGCTTCCTCGTCGGGCAGCTGCGCCACTTCGGATTCGATGGCCGCTGAAATGACGATGCTTTCCGCACCCTGTTCGGCTGCCATCTTGGCAACGGCTTCGGTGTGGGTATTGCCGTCGACGGCATCGTCTTCAGAGACGTTGCAGACATAAAGCACCGGATGCGAGGTCAGCAGGTTGAGACCCCTGAGGATGGCGAGATCCTCGTCGGCCAGACCCTTGAGCATGGTCCGGACCGGTTTGCCGTCCTGCAGCAGCTTCAGCGAAGCTTCCATCATAGGCAGAACCGTCATCGATTCCTTGTCCTTGGAAGCGGCACGCTTGCGGGTCTGATCGGTGCGGCGCTCAAGGCTTTCAAGGTCCGAGATCATCAGCTCGGTCTCGATGGTGTCGGCGTCGCCAACCGGATCGATGCGGCCCTCGACATGGGTTATGTCGTCATCTTCAAAGCAGCGCAGCACATGAACGATGGCGTCGACTTCGCGAATGTTGGCGAGGAACTTGTTGCCCAGGCCTTCGCCCTTGGATGCGCCACGGACCAGGCCGGCGATATCGACAAAGGAAATGCGGGTCGGGATAATTTCCTTGGAGCCTGCCACGGCAGCAAGTTTTTTCAGCCGGGGATCGGGAACGGCCACTTCGCCGGTGTTGGGTTCAATGGTGCAGAACGGGTAATTGGCTGCCTGCGCGGCGGCGGTGCGTGTCAGCGCATTGAACAGGGTGGACTTGCCGACATTGGGCAGCCCGACGATACCGCATTTGAAACCCATGGATTTGCTCGTCTCGTGTCTGAAAGGGGAGTTGTCGGTGGCTATGCGGGAAAGGGCCGTCAGGGTCAAGCCCCACGCCCCTTGTGAGCGGTCAACCGGACTGTAAGGTTTGTGTGCGACAAGGGGGTGGATTGAAGCGGGAGTGCCCGAAATGGAAACCGAGCTTGCCACCTGGCATTTCATTGTCGCGGGCGCCATCTTTGCGCTGCTGGGGGCATTGGCGCACATCTGCAGGGCAGTGTTCAACGTGTTTCCCGACAAGCTTTCCGATACTCCGACGGTCAATGTCCTGGTGTCGAGCGATTATGGCTGGGCCGACTATTTTTGGGGCACTGAATTTGACGACGGCGGGTATTATCGTCTCGACAGTCTGAAGAACCTGCGGCTGTCGGTGATGTTCACCGTGTTTGGCGGGCTTGCGGCGATGCTGTTTGTCGACGGTGCCGGCTTGGGCATCGCGCAGCTGATCGAAGCAGGTGCCGGGGCGTTTGTCGACCTGTTCTGGCAACGCATTGCCGAGCTGTGACGACGGGATGTCATCGCCGCGGGCTGATTATTGCGCAGCCCAGTAGGTGTCAGCCTTGGTGATGTAGCTGGCCCGATCCTGGTTCCAGCGCTCGCGCACATTGGCATTGTAGTTGAGATAGAGCTTGCCGTCGGCGATGGTGAACTGATCGGGCTCCACCGAGGCGTTGTAGCCCTGGGACGCGCCATAGGCGCAGTATCCGCCATATTGGGGAGTGTACTGGCCCGGATTGGCCTCGAAGGCTGCCTTGTGCTTGTCAGAGGCAAACTGATAGATGGCACCATCGTGAGAAACGGTGATGTCCGGATCGCCGGGGACAGCCTTGTTTTCGGTGAAATAGGCGACCGGGTCGTAACCCTGAATGGCGATGCCGTGAAATGTCAGATTGGGTTCGCCGGCCACGGCCGGGCTGATCAGGAGCATCAGCGCGAACATGGGCAGGGCAAAGAGCCTTGCGGCGGTTTTCAGCATGGTCATTGTCCGGTCTCCTCCAAGATGACACCGCCATAATAACAAGGAGATCGATCAACCGGGAATGACGTTACCGTGTTGAGGGAGTGATTGTATGGGGGCGTGAATGGCTGAGCTGCAAGCAGCGTCGCGTGCGTGCCGCGAGAGGAGCTCAGTCCTTTTTGCCGAGCAGCTTCTTCAGCATTTCGGCCATCGGGCCGGATGCCGGCATGTTCGGCTTGCCCTGACGCGCCTGATGAATGTGTGAACTGCCTGTTGGTTTCCTGCCAGAACCCGTTGCCGGCGCGTTCTCGGCAGCTTTACCGGGCACCGGTGCGGTTTTGGCAGGTTTGGGGGCTTTCGGCGCGGCAGTACCGGTGGCCAACGCGATCTTGTTGAGAAAGCCAGCGTCATCGCCCTTGGCAATCAGCTCGGCATTGTCGGCAATTGCGTCGAGCAGTGGCTGCAGCCAATCCTGATCCGCCTTGGCAAAATCACCCAGCACATGGGGATTGACGCGGTCCTTGTGGCCGGGATGACCGATGCCGATCCGCAAGCGCTTGTAATCCTTGCCGCAATGGGCATCGATGGATTTGAGGCCGTTGTGGCCGCCATTGCCGCCGCCGGTCTTGAGCTTGAGCTTGCCGGGAGCAATGTCCAGCTCATCATGGATGACGATAATGTCAGCAGGGGTGAGTTTGTAGAACCGCATGGCTTCGCCGACGCTGTCACCTGACAGGTTCATGAAGGTCATGGGCTTGATAACAAGTGTCTTTTCGCCGGCCAGCGTGCCTTCGGCGATTTCAGCCCGGAATTTTTTCGAGAATCCGGAAAACGAATGGCGGCGGACAATCGCGTCCGCCGCCATAAACCCGACATTGTGCCGGTTCCTGGCGTATTGAGATCCGGGATTTCCAAGGCCTACAATCAGCAACATGGACCCTATTCCTCAAAAACGTGCCAGGACAGCTTATTCTTCGCTGTCGCCTTCGGCTGCTTCGTCTGCAGCGTCGTCGTCGCCAGCGGCATTGTCGTCGCTCTTCAGACCGGCAGGCGATGCGATGGTGGCGATGGTGAAGTCGCGATCGGTGATCGTCGGCTCAACGCCTTCAGGGAGCGAAACATGCGAGATGTGAATGCCGGCGCCGAGTTCCAGACCGGTAAGATCGATGGTGATCGCATCCGGAATGGCGTTGGCAGGGCAGTTGCACTCAACCGTGTGACGCACGACGTTGAGAACGCCGCCGCGCTTGAGGCCGGGGGACTTCTCTTCGTTTTCGAAGTGAACCGGAACTTCCACGGTCACCTGGGTGTTTTTCGACACGCGCAGGAAATCGACATGCATCAGAAAGTCACGGACGGGATCAAGCTGATAGTCCTTCGGCAGCACGGAGTGCTTCTTGCCGTCGACTTCGATGGTCACGAGGGTGGTCATGAAACCGCCGTCGTGGATCTTCTTGGTCACATCCTTGCGCGAGAGCGCGATGGAAACAGGGTCTTTCTTGTCACCGTAGATGACAGCAGGAATCAAACCGTTGCGGCGAAGTTCACGGGCGGACCCCTTACCAACCTGTGCGCGCGCCTCGGCCTTCAGCTCATATGCAGCATTGCTCATGGCATAACCTTTCGAGGTTCTAATTGGGGCTGCTTTTTGGTCACCGGTTTATGCGGGTCCCAAAAAACATCAAGCGCCGCCTCTTTTCTGAGAGTTTACGGCGCTTCATCCGCGTTGCCTCCAAGGGTGTCTGCACGGACGGGCGTGCTATAGCCGAGCAACCGGGCGAATGCAAGGCTTTGGGGCGGAAGCTCATCCCTAGCTTGCCGAAGCAGCAAACCTGCCGTAGCATCGCCCCACGGGGTTATGGGTGGACTCCCCGTTGCAGGCGAGAGCCCAAGTTCCGCCCTTCGTGTTTATGCGAAGGGGATCATCATGTCCAAATCCATCTCAGCTCAAGACTTGTCCAACCTGTCCGGCACCAGCAACTGGCCGACGGTCGTTGCCGCGACCCGCTGCTTCAAATTCGAGGAAGAGGCACGCGCCATCGCCGGATCCGTGTGGCGCGACCACATGCAGACAGAAGTCTGGGGACCGGATCTCGCGCGATTGGGCAAGCCCGTCATCGTCTACTGCCTGCACGGGCACAATGTCAGCCAGTTGGCGGTGGCGCGGTTGCGTGCGCAGGGAATTGACGCCAGACACCTTGAAGGCGGTATCGACGCCTATGAAGCGGTGGGCGGGCTGGTGCTTAAACAGCGTGGGCCGGATGTGCCGCTGTTGTTGCCGCAAGCGACCCGCTGGATCACCCGCGAAAGACCCAGGGTCGACCGCATCGCGTTTGCCTGGCTGGTACGCCGCTTCATTGATCCGATGGCGGAATTTCATTTCGTCGAGGCGGAATGGGTTGTCGATATCGCCGAGGAAATGGGTGCAATTCCGTTTGATGTTGACGGCGTGACCTATTCTCACAAGCGAGAGAACGGCGAATTGTGCTGTGTCGATACGCTGCTCGATCTTTTCGGCATCGAAGATCCGGCCTTGCGGCACCTGGCGCGGATCGTGCGCGGTGCGGATACCGGGGATCTTGACCTGGCCCCGCAAGCGGCTGGTCTGCTGGCGATTTCACTGGGATTGTCATCTTCTCAAGATGATGATCTGGCACAGCTGGAAAAAGGCATGATGATTTATGACGCGCTGTTTGCGTGGTGCCGTCATGCCACCGGTGAAACGCACGCCTGGACCTCGGGGAAAGCTGTATCATGAGTTCTGTATCTTCTCCCTCATGGTCCGAAATGGTCCGCGTCTTCGGGCGTATCGGACTGTTGTCTTTCGGCGGCCCTGCCGGCCAGATCGCGCTGATGCATCGTGAACTGGTTGATGAAAGGCCGTGGCTTGATGAGCCACGGTTTCTGCATGCGCTGAATTTCTGCATGTTGCTGCCCGGTCCCGAAGCCATGCAGCTTGCGACCTATGCCGGCTGGCTGCTGCGCGGGGTCGGTGGAGGTTTGCTGGCCGGATTGTTGTTCATCCTACCTGGCTTTGCGATCATCATGGGGCTGTCGGCTGCCTATTTCTACTATGGCGATCTGCCTCTGGTGGCGGGCGTCCTGTTCGGGTTGAAGGCCGCGGTGCTGGCGATCGTGCTCGAAGCGGTGATCAAGGTCTCCAAGCGGGCGCTCAAATCGCGTTTTGCCTGGGCGCTGGCGTCCGCGGCGTTCATCGGCATTGCGTTTCTGAAGCTGCCGTTTCCGCTGATTGTGCTGGGGGCGGGGCTGAGCGGTATTCTGGCCTCGTTGCTAACCAAGCCCAGCCAACCGGCCGGGGATGAGCCTGTTGGTGAGGCCAGAGAGCCGGCGTTGCCGGGATTGGCCGGGCCGACATTGCGCACGGTACTGGTCTGGGGGGCGATCTGGCTGCTGCCGCTGGCCGTTCTGCTGTTCGTGCCCGGCGTTCCCGATGCCTTCTCCGCCATGGCGGTGTTCTTCTCGAAGGCGGCAATCGTCACCTTCGGCGGTGCCTATGCGGTGCTTGCTTATGTCGGGCAGCAGGCGGTGGAAGTGCATGGCTGGCTGGTGCCCGGCGACATGCTGGCAGGCCTCGGGCTGGCAGAGACGACACCGGGACCGTTGATTCTGGTGCTGGTGTTTGTCGGTTTTCTCGGCGGTGCGCGGGAAGCGGGGCTCGATCCGTTCACCGGCGGACTGTTTGGTGGATCGCTGGCGCTGTTTTTCACCTTTGCGCCGTGCTTCTTGTGGATCTTTGCCGGTGCGCCACATATCGAGCGGCTGCGGTCGGTGACATGGTTGTCGGCGGGATTGTCGGCAATCACCGCCGCGGTGGTTGGCGTGATCTCAAATCTGGCGGTCTGGTTTGCGCTCAATGTGCTGTTTGCAAACGTGGGCGAGGCCGAATTCGGGCCCTTCATCCTGCCGGTGCCGGAGCTTGTGACGCTGAATGTCGGGGCGCTTGCCATTGCCCTTGCTGCGGCGGTGGCGCTGCTGCGCTTTCACGTCAATCTGTTTGTGGTGCTCGGGGCCGCAACACTTGCCGGTATTGCGGTGACAACGCTCGCGTGAACCATCAGCTCAAACTGAGCCAAAGCTGGTCTGGAACCCGGCCGAAGGTCGGGCTCCGAAGTGGATCTCAGTCGAACAGGGACGAGACCGACTGTTCAGCGGCTGTGCGGTTGATGGCTTCGCCGATCAGCGCGTCCGTCGACAGCACCCGGATATTGGGTGCGTTCTGGATTTCCTGCGTCGGCTGGATCGAGTCGGTGATGACAAGTTCCTTGAGTTTCGACGAGGATACACGCGCCACGGCGCCGCCCGACAAAACACCGTGGGTGATGTAGGCCGTCACGGACTTGGCACCATTGTTGAGCAGCGCCTCGGCCGCGTTGCAGAGTGTGCCGCCGGAATCGACAATGTCGTCGATCAGGATGCAATCCTTGCCGTCGACTTCACCGATGATGTTCATGACTTCGGACTCACCGGGACGGTCACGGCGCTTGTCAACGATGGCAAGCAGCGAGCCCAGGCGTTTGCCGAGCGCACGGGCGCGCACCACGCCGCCGACGTCGGGCGAGACCACCATGACATTTTCCAGCTCGTACTTGGCCTTGATGTCACGGGCGATCACCGGAATGGCAAACAAATTGTCGGTCGGAATGTCGAAGAAGCCCTGGATCTGACCGGCGTGCAGGTCAAGGGTGAGAACCCGGTCGGCGCCGGCCTCGGTGATCAGGTTGGCCACCAGCTTGGCCGAGATCGGTGTGCGGCCTGATGCGCGGCGGTCCTGACGGGCGTAGCCGAAATAGGGCAGCACGGCCGTGATCCTTCGGGCAGATGATCGCCGGAATGCGTCGATCATGATCAGCAGTTCCATCAGGTTGTCATTTGTCGGGTAGGAGGTGGACTGGAGAATGAAAACATCCTCGCCGCGCACATTTTCCTGGATTTCGACAAAGATCTCTTCGTCGGCAAAGCGTCGGACGCTTGCCTTGCCCAAAGGAACATTGAGATAATTGCAAATGGACTCTGCCAAACGCCGGTTCGAGTTTCCTGCGAAAACCTTCATTTGGGACCGCCTGTTTTTTGGCCGCGTCGCAGCTGCGCAGGATCACGCAGGAGGACGGGGCGCCAACCCGTTGGCCCGCTTTTTAGCGGGGGTTTTGATGATTGCAAGCACCCATCGGCTGTGGTTGTGATTTTTCTGTTAAACTTCTGTGCAAGTGACGTTCGCAAAGCACACGCCCGACGGCGTCAGAAGCCGCGCCAGGCGACATAGTCGGACAGGGTGCTGGTCGCGATTCTTTGCATCACATCGGCAGGCACAGAGGCCCATGGGTCACCCGAGCCGCCGGCAAAGGTTTCCTGTCCCTGAACCCGCGTCAGCCGTGTTCCGGCCGGGTCCAGGATATCCCAAACATAGTAGACGGTGGTCTGGCCGTCGAAAGTGTCGGCGGAAAAATAGCCCTTGAGGACATGATCGCCGCCTGCATCGGAGGCGCTGAGGATCGCCAATCCGCGATTGCGCGCCTCCACGGCGAGTTGCCGAGAGAGCGGGGTCACAGCGTTTACCGGCGCACCGATGACCGGCATGAAGCGGATCTGGCCGCGCACCTGTCCTGCCGGCAAGGCCGCCTGGGCCTGGGCCGGATTTGGTTGCGGCGCCGTTACCGGCGCTCCGCCAGCCGGATTGGCGGCCTGCGGAAATGGATCAGCCGCGCCAAGCGGTGCAGAATCGGCATTGCCGACAGACGCCGACTGGTCGCCAGGTATCGGTTGAAGTGTCTGCTCGGTGCTGTTGCAGCCGGCCATTGCCATAGCCAGCGCACCCACCAATGCGATCATTTTGATGCGTTGCATCGTGTATCCCGCCTGTTTCCCCGCTTTGTTATGAAATCTCAGGGGCAGGCCTGTCAATCGCTGAGGGGGGCTGGCAGGTCTGAGGGTGTGATCCGGGCGCGGCAAAGCCAAGACTTGTGCCCCTACGGCGCGATGATCAGATCAAGCGGTTTCGCCGACAGCGATTCCGGGGCATCAGCGGTCGTCAGGTATGTCTGCCCCAATGTCATGGCGGTGCCGGTTTCAGAATCCATAATGATCATGTGGACAAACAGCGTCATGTCAGGCGCGATCTCGAGCGGGTTTCCGGCGTGGAACATCTGGTGCTCCATCCAGCTCGGGGTAAAGCGTGCGCCGACAGCATAGCCGCAGGCATTGAGCCGGTGCCGGGTCAGCCCGCGCTCGTCCATCACATCGGCATGGGCGTCAAACACCTCGCCAAAACTGGTGCCGGGCCTCAGGATCGCCGTGATCGCATCAAGGGATTCTCTGCAGGCCTCGTAAAGCTCGACATGACGATCTGTCGGTTCTCCAATGATGACGGTGCGCATCATCGGTGCGTGATAGTGAGCAAACACGCCGGCCCATTCGAGCGTCAGCTGATCGGTTTCCGTCAGTTGCCGGCGACCGGCCTTGTAGCGGCACAGCAGCGCATCCTCGCCGGAGCCGATAATGAACTCGTTGGCCGGATAGTCACCGCCACCGGAAAACACGGCGCCTTGCATGGCGGCAAGGATGTCGGCTTCGTCGGCGCCGGGCTTGATCAGGGGCAGGGCAGCATCGAGCGCGGCATCAGAGAGTTCGGCCGCACGTCGGGCGTAGGCGATTTCCGCCGGGCTCTTGATCAGCCTGAGCCGGCTGACGACGTACGAGGCGTCGACCAGTTCAGCAAAGCTCTGCAACTGGTTGTCGAGCTTGCGGCAATTGGCACCGGTGAGGCCGTGGGTATCATATTCCACACCAACGCGTTCACCCAGCAGGTCGAGGTCGGAGAGCAGGTTCTTCAGATCCAGCGCCGGATCGGCATTGGTCCGATCGGTCCAGACCACGATCCGTTCGATGTTGGAGGTCTGGCGCGCCTGACGCAGGTCAGCCGAGCGGGTCAGAAGCGTCATGGAGCCATCGGCCTTGACCACCAGGCACTGGAAGAAGCAGAAGCCGAACGTGTCGTAACCGGTCAGCCAGTACATGCTTTCCTGGGCAAACAGCAGCATGGCGTCGAGTTTTTCCTCGCGCATGCTGGCTGTGAGTTTTTCCAGGCGGGCGGCGTATTCCTCGCGTTCAAAATGCAGGGCCATGGGCGTCCTCCTTGATGGCGATAGCGGAGATCTGTCGTCCGTAATCAGGTTCTTTGCGATGGGTCGAGCGCCGGTAGGAATACCAGGCCTCTTCATCGGCATAGGTGCAGTCCGAGAGCATTTCGGCCTTCACGCCGGCTCGACGCAATCGGTCGAGCGTGAATTGCTTGAGGTCAAACAGCGCATGGTCAGGTTTGGGCGAGGCTATGAAATAGATCTGATTGGCGGGATCGGCCTCAACGAACCGGTCGACAAATTCAGGCCCGACCTCGTAATTTTGCTGGCTGATCGAGGGGCCGAGCACGGCAACGGTGTTCTCGGTTCGTGCGCCCAGGCCTTGCATGGCGGTGAGCGTGCTTTCCAGCACGCCATCAAAGGCGCCGCGCCAGCCGGCATGGGCTGCGCCGACAACACCGGCTTCAGGGTCGGCAAACAGGATCGGTCCGCAGTCGGCGGTCAGCACGCCCAGCACCAGGCCCGGGGTGTTGGTGACCAGCGCATCGGCCTGGGGGCGTTCATCTCGGTTTTCGGCAGTGGCGATCTGGACGCGGGGTGAGTGCACCTGATGCACGGTAACCAGCCGGTCAGACGCGAGATCGAACCAACGGCTGACCCGGGCCCTGTTTTCGGTGACGTCGGCTCGGTCGTCGCTCGAGCCCAGCCCGACGTTCAAGCCACGGTAAAGCCCTTTGGAGACGCCTCCGGTTCTGTTGAAAAAGCCGTGCGCGATCCGTTGATCCGAGGAAATCTCATCCAGAAGTGCGCTCCGCACCGGATGGGGTGCGCTGCGGTCAAACGTCATGATTTGGTCCTCCCGTGGGGCCCTAAGGGCGAGCCGAATCCGCAGACTTGTCCTGACTGCTTGCAGATGGTGGCCATCTGGGGACGGTCTGTCAATTCGTCAACTCACCGAGGCGAGGTATCGAAAGGTGCGATCCGGGCTGGCTTGCCGCTGATGGCAAGCGCCTTGAACAGGGCTCCCATGCGGCCTTCGCCTTCGCCTGCAAGCCGGTTGACCGCGTCGCTGATGGTGGCCTGAGTCAAACTGTCACGGCCGGATCCAAGCGCTCCGGCGCGCTCAAGTATGCCAAGGCCGACCAGAAAGTCGCCTTGCGTCAGCGGGCGGTGAACATGCGCGCCGGCAGCCTTGGCAGTCTCCGCGAGAACCTGGAAATCCACATGGCTTGTCAGGTCGGCTTCGCCCGGACGCAGCAACGGCGGGTCGAATTCATGCTGGTAGACAGCCTGCAACGTGTCGCCAAAACCGGTCACCAGATGGCCGTAATCGATTGTCAGCGCAGTGCCGCCGTCACGCGCGATCTTTGCCGCCACCGCGTGCATGACAGCAGTCCTTGCAGGCGAAATCTCGAAAATCTCACCATCGGGGACCCGCTCTTCGTCCATGGGCAGGACAGAGGGGTCGAGTGTTCCCGGACCAAGGCCGAACATCAGGGCCCCGGCTTCGTCGAGGCCGATCATGCGCTCGCGAAACCCTTGTGGTGTCTTGACGAATTGCTGGATCGGGATTGCGTCGAACAGTTCGTTGGCGACCATCAGGGTGAAGCCGGCGGGGACTTCTTCAAATGCATCATGCCAGGCGATGCGTTGCTTGACCCGGACCAGTGTCTGGCGTTGCACGCCGCGCAGCCGTTCGCTGGTTTCAACCATGTGAATGGTCGCGTCTGCATAGAGATCGGGAGCAAGCCGGGCGATGACCCGCAGAGCATCCGACATCAGGGTGCCGCGACCGGGGCCGATCTCGACAATACGCGTGTTGGCGGGTGAGCCCTGGGCCTGCCAGGCCTGAACCAGGAAAATGCCAATCATTTCGCCAAACAGTTGCGAGATTTCCGGTGCAGTGATGAAATCGCCGCTCTGCCCGAAGGGCTCCCGGGTCTGGTAGTAACCGTGATCGGGATCGGCGAGACACAGCGCAAAGTAGTCGGAAACCCGCAGCGGGCCGGCCTGCTGAATGAGATTGACGATTTTTGTTGCGAGCGGCGTCATCGCAGGAACCTTTCCGGGCTTTCTCAATCGCGCGCTCTGGCGGTAGAGAGGACCCACAAGCCCACGGCCAGCATCGGCAGTGACAACACCATGCCCATGGTCAGCCAGCCGCCGGCGAGGTAGCCGATATGAGCGTCGGGCTCCCTGAAAAATTCGACAAAAATGCGCGACAGCGCATAGCCTGTGACAAAGCTGCCGGCGATCAACCCGCGGCGTTTAAACGCCTGTCGCCGGTAGATCAGCCAGGCCAGAACCGCAAGCAGCAACAAGCCTTCAAGGGCCGCCTCATAAAGCTGGGTCGGGTGACGCGGGAATGGACCGCCGGTCGGAAACACGAAAGCCCAGGGCACATCCGTAAGCCTGCCCCAGAGCTCGGCATTGATGAAGTTCGCCAGCCGCCCGAAAAACAGTCCCACGGGGACGACGGCACAGACAACATCAAACAGGTTGAACAACGGGATGTTGCGGCTGCGGGCAAACAGGATCATGGCAACCAACGTCCCCAGCAGGCCGCCGTGGAAGGACATGCCGCCGTTCCAGATCTCCAGCGCGCGCAGTGGGTTGGCCGAAACGGCCGCAAAATCATAAAACAGGATGTAGCCGATGCGACCGCCCGCAACGATGCCGACAGTCGCCCAGAGCAGGAAGTCATCTATATCGAGTGCGGTCATGCGCGGACCGTTTGCGGGCCAAAGCTTCTGGTCCTCGACGAGCCTGCGGGCATAGCGCCAGCCCAGCATGATGCCGATCACATAAGCCAGGCCATACCAGCGCACCTGCACCGGACCGATGGCAAAAATCACCGGATCAATGTCCGGGAAGGCCATCAGCGACAACAGGGTAGCGGTGTGCTCCAATGCGATTTCCTTCCTGAGGGCCGGACCTTCAAATGAACCCGGCTGATATAAGTACAGTCAAAAGATGGCTTTTCCAGCTGTTCTATGGCCAGCTTCGCTGCTGTTGCATGGCATGCGGGCTTTGCGCAAGCCTTGCGCACCGTGCTTTGGCTTGCAACTCACGGCCGGAATGCTTACCTCAAAGGTGTTGAATGCCCGTAGGCAGAAGACCCAGATTGACCCGGAACAGGGATGAGACCGATGAACAGCGGATCGAACAGACTTCTTGATGAGCTTGCCAAAGTAATGACTGACGCTGCAGGTGCTGCGCAGGGTGTCCGTCGCGAGATGGAAACGGCGATGCGCAGCCAGCTCGAACGGCTTCTCAATTCGATGGACCTGGTCAAACGCGAGGAATTCGAAGCGGTTCGTGACATGGCGATCAAGGCGCGCGAAGAGAATGATGCGCTGGCCAAAAGGCTGGACGATCTGGAGCAGAAGCTCTCCGTAAAGTCTGCCTCGGACGCAGCTGACGCCTGAAGTCAGGCCATTGCCTGCGGGGCTCGGCACGCGAACGCCTGACGGGCTGTTTTTACCCACATTTTTTTACACAGGTTATCCACCGGGCGGCGAGGCTTAAAAAGCCTTTTGCCAGAGTCGGTTATGAGTCACGGCGGAATCTGTTTGGCAGCTTGGTCCACAGGCTGCGGCTGACAAAATGCAGCCGGGGGACTGGCGCCGGGACTCAGCATTTATACACTGATTCTAAATGATGATTCGGAACGGGCAGCAAAAAGCCCCGGCAGGAGTCGCTAGTGCGGACGCCCCGGGGCGTGGATGAATCATGCGTGGATGAGGTGTCGTCTGGAGCCGCTTTAGAGCGGCTTTCAGGCGCTTGAAATAAGACTAGGTGGGGCATGAATCTCAGTAATATCGAATTCGAACGGCACTCCAATCCGGTAGACATGATCGAGTTCGTAGCAGCGTCCAACGACTGGACATTCGAGCGCTCCGGTGAGCACGAAATCGCAATGACGGTCGAGGGGCACTGGACCGATTACCACGTCTCGTTTTCCTGGATGGAAGATTGCGAAGCGCTGCACATCGCCAGTGCGTTCGACATCAAGGTTCCCGATGTTCGCGTCACCGAAGTCATGAAGCTGTTGTCGCATGTCAACGGGCAGGTGCTGATGGGGCATTTTGATCTGTGGCAGCAGGAACACGTGATCATCTTCCGGCAGTCGCTGCTGCTGGCAGGCGGGGCGGAGCCCACCAATCGTCAGGTCGAGGTGCTGCTGTCGAATGCGCTCGATTCCTGCGAAGCCTATTTCCAGGCCTTCCAGTTTGTCGTCTGGTCGGGGATGGAAGCCAAGTCTGCCATCGCGGCAGTCATGTTCGAGACCCGCGGCGAGGCGTAGGATGATTTCTCCCGACACTCCCCTGGTTCTTGTCGGTGCCGGCAATATGGGCGGCGCCATGCTCAATGGATGGCTTGATGCGGGAACCGATCCGGCATCCATCGTGGTGATCGACCCGAAGCCGTCGGATGCGATGGCGGCACGGTTGTCGTCTGCCGGCGTTCGCTGCGAAAGCTCGGCGCCCGAGGGGATGACGGCGGGGATCCTGATGCTGGCGGTCAAGCCACAGGTCATGGATGCGGTCACCGACGGTGTGACTGGACTGGTCGGGCCCGGGACCGTCAGCCTGTCGGTTGCCGCAGGCAAGACGCTGGCCTATTTCGAAGAGCGCCTGGGTGGAGCGGTCGTTCGTTCGATCCCCAACACGCCGGCCATGGTTGGCCGTGGCATCACCGGCGCGGTGGCAAACGCTGCTGTCAGCGCTGAAGCCAGGAATGAAATCGAGAAACTGCTTTCTGTCTGCGGTCCTGTCGAGTGGGTCGAGGATGAAGCGCTGATCGACGCCATTACCGCCGTTTCGGGCAGTGGGCCTGCCTATGTGTTTTACCTCGTCGAGTGCATGGCTGAGGCGGGGCGCAAATGCGGCCTGCCGGCGGACCTCGCCATGCGCCTCGCACGCGCGACCGTCACGGGGGCCGGTGAATTGATGCACCAGTCCCCGGACGGCGCCGCGAAGCTCAGGCAGAACGTGACGTCACCCAATGGAACAACAGCTGCGGCGTTGGCGGTGCTGATGGGCGAGGATGGAATCCAGCCGCTGTTTGACGCCGCTTTGAAGGCTGCCGCGGACCGCTCTCGCGAACTCGCCGGCTGACTGAGACCAAAACCCGGAGCATGAGAATGAGCCAGACGATCAGCTGGGACGATTTCGAGAAGGTCGATATCCGCACCGGCACCATTGTTGCGACCGAACCATTTCCCGAGGCGCGCAAGCCGGCCTTCAAGATGCGGATCGATTTCGGTCCGGAGATCGGCGAGAAGAAGTCCTCCGCGCAGATTACCGAACATTATACGTTGGAAGAACTCGTCGGCCGGCAGGTCATGGCAGTGGTGAATTTTCCGCCGCGTCAGATCGGCCCGTTCATGTCGGAAGTGCTGACGCTCGGCTTTCACGACGACGAAAAAGCCGTCGTGCTGGCGTCAGTCGACAAGGCTGTGCCCAACGGCGCGCGGCTGATGTAAGACGCGAAAGCTCCCCGACCGCCCATCTCCAGTTTAGGCGGGCAGGCGCACCACGGCGCGTAAGCCGCCCATGGTGCTGTCGGACAGTGTCACATCGCCGCCATGACTGCGGGCAATGTCGCGGACGATCGCCAAACCCAGACCGGTTCCGGATTCATCCTGGTTGCGCGCCGCATCGAGGCGATAGAACGGCCTAAACACATCCTCGCGGGCATCGACGGGAATACCCGGACCGTCATCATCGATGGAAATGGTCAGCCACCGGCCCTTGTTGCTGGCGACGATGGCAACTTCATCGGCGTGCCGGCAGGCGTTGGACACCAGATTTGTCAACAGCCGGGTGAAGGCGTTGGGCCGGACATTGATCTCGTCATCGCCTTCCACCGAAACCGTGACCGTTGCGCCGCGAAGACGGCCATCGGCGGCGATCTTTTCGATGACGCTGTTGAGGCTGACCGCGCCGACATCCTCCTCGGCTTCGCCGCGGGCGAAAGACAGATAGCTGTCGAGCATCGACTGCATGTCGTCGATGTCCTTGTTGAGATCGTCCATTTCAGGGCCGTCGCCCACAAGCGCCAATTGCAGCCGGAAGCGGGTGAGAATGGTGCGCAGATCATGGCTGACGCCCGAGAGCATCGCCGTGCGCTGTTCAAGCTGGCGTTCGATGCGTTCGCGCATCTTGATGAACGCGACGCCTGCGCGGCGAACCTCGTCAGCGCCGCGGGGCCGAAAATTGTCGGGCATGCGTTGGCCCTTGCCAAAGCTTTCGGCGGCCTGGGTCAGCGTGAGGATCGGCCGGATCTGGCCGCGCAGGAACAGGATGGCGATCACCAGCAGAACCAGTGAGGTGCCGACCATCCACAACAGAAAGATGTGGGTGTTGGAGGCATAGGCCTGGCTGCGTTTGGCGAACACTCGGAGGATCTTGTCCTCGAGCTTGATCCGCACCTCGACGATGTTGGAATTTCCCACCGTGTCGATCCAGAACGGCAGCCGGATCTGACGTGTGATCTCTTCGGACAGGATCTGGTCGAGGATAGAGAAAAACGGTTTTGGCCTCGGGGCGGGCAGGTCGCCGGGCGGTTCGATGGCGATGTTGAGCTCAAGCCGTTCGCGGGCAATCCTGACAATGTTGTCGTAGGTCTTGTCCTGCGGGAAGGTTTCGAGCACATCGATAATGGCGGCGATGTCGCGGGTGACCGCCATGGACAGCCGCTGGGTAACGGTCTGCCAGTGCCGCTCCATGAAGACGAAGGCGATCACCGATTGCAGCAATACCATCGGAATGATGATGATCAGAAGTGTGCGGGCGTAGAGCCGGGTCGGTATGCGCCTGGTGAACCAGCGCGTAAAGCGGCGTAACCCGTTCGGCGGATAGCGCTCATATTCCCGGCGGATGGATTCCATGCTGGTCATGTCAGTTGCCCGGTTCGCCTCCTCTGGCGCCACGCATCACAACGCGCGCCTAGCGCCTTTATAGCCAGTTGGACGGGCAAAGAGCTACAGCAGAGAGCGAATTTGGTAATGCTGTCGAGACCTGGCTGTCGGGGAGGGGCTCTTGAGCAAGCAGCGGCTCAAGAAAAAGCCCCGCAACAAAGGTTGCGAGGCTCATTATACAGTGCGGCGATGAAGTAACGCCGCGGGTTGCCCCGGGATCAGGCTGCGCGGGCTCTTCCGGGTGCTGCGTGCGCTGCTGCATGCCCTGCGCCGATGTCGAACTGGTCGACCATGCCGGTCAGATTGCGGGCACTGCCTGCGAGCTTGTGCATGACAGCAGTGGCTTCCTCGACCATGGCGGCGTTCTGCTGGGTGACCTGGTCCATCTGGTTGACGGCGCTGTTGATTTCGCCAAGACCGGTGGTCTGCTCGCGGGCTGCAGTGGCAATGGAAGCGATGTGCTCGTTGATTGCGGCAACCTGCTCGGAAATGGTGCCGAGCGCTTCGCCGGTCTCATTGACCAGATGCACGCCGCTTGCGACTTCCTCACCGGATTTTGTGATCAGGCCCTTGATGTCCTTGGCGGCACTCGCCGAGCGCTGTGCCAGCTCGCGGACTTCCTGGGCAACAACCGCAAAGCCCTTGCCTGCTTCGCCAGCGCGGGCTGCCTCGACGCCTGCATTGAGAGCCAGCAGGTTGGTCTGGAAAGCGATCTCGTCGATCACGCTGATGATCTTGGAAATTTCACCCGATGCCGATTCAATGCGTGACATTGCGTCGACCGCGTTGGATACGACGCCGCGTGAGTTGACCGTGCTGCCCTGTGCCTTTTCAGCCATGTCGCGGGCTTCTTCGGCGCGTGTGGCAGCGCTGCGGACCGTTGCCGTGATCTCATCCAGCGCAGCAGAGGTTTCTTCGAGCGAAGCAGCCTGCTGTTCCGTCCGGCGCGAGAGATCATCGGTTGCGGACTGCATTTCAGATGCACCGGCGTTGATCTCATGGGTTTCGCCGCGCAGCTCGGCCATGGTCTGGCTCAAGCGTTCGGCTGCGTGGTTGAAGTCCGTGCGCAGCTTCTCAAACTTGCCGGAGAAGGGATGCTCAAGCCGGACGCCCAGTTTTCCGTCGCTGAGCGCGCTCAATGCAGTGCCCAGTTCCGCGATTGTGGATTCGACTTCCTGGTCGTGGGCAGCCTTTTCGCTTTCGCGGCGCTGGCGCTCACCCTCGGTTTCATGACGCTGCCGCTGCGAGGATTCCTCCAGCGTGCGCTTCTCGATCGCGCCATCGCGCAGGATCGTCAGAGCGCGGGCCAGAGAGCCAATCTCGTTGCGCTGATCTTCGCCGGGAACCTCGATGTCGAGATCGCCCGATGCGAGGGATGTTGCCACCCCTGTCAGACGCGGGATTCCGGCCAGAACCTTCTTGTTGACCCACGCGGCGAGTGCCGTGCCGGCCAGCAGAACGAGGATGGCGACGATGCCGATGGTCCAGGCAAGTTCGCTTGCCATGGCATCAATTTCTGCCGAGCGCACGCCAGCGTAAAGAATGCCGATGGTGTCACCGGTCGGTGAATAGATCGGTTCGTAAATCGTGTAGTAGGGTGTTCCCAAAATCACCGCTTCGCCACGGAACGTATCGCCCTTGGTCAGGACCGGGTACACCGCGCCCTTCTGGCCCAGAGGGGTGCCGACCGCGCGGTTGCCGTCAGGCTTGATGATGTTGGTGGTCTTGCGCCAAAAATCCTTGGTCTCGGCATCCCATGCGAAGATCGTCGCCGTCTGGCCGGTCATGCGGCCGATGGTGTCGATCATTTCATGGCTTTCAAACGCCGTCGGGATGGTTTCCATCTCGATGCGCTTGACGTTGCCGTCGTCGGCCCAGGTCACCGTGGTGCCTGGCAGATCGCGCGAAGCAATAGTGGCGGCGGTCCGAAGGCTGGCGTTCTGACTGTCAATCGCCTGCGCCTGAATGCGGGAGTTGATATTGGACGAGACCGCGATCTCGACGATAGTGAGCGCGATGACCAAAATGGCGGTTGTGACAACCGTAACAGTTTTGACCACTCCGAAACGTGAGAATATTGACATAACTTGTCCCCATGATTTTGAACTAAATTAGTCTCAAATGGTTAAGGAATTTTCACCCAAACCCGTAGTTTCTCAGGGTGCCTGTTGCAGGGCACACCTGCGGGCTCACAAGGCTGTGCATGCGAGTTCCTCCCGTCGTCTTGGTGAACGGCAGGCTGGGATCTGCTTGGGTGTGGGGGCTCGTTGTCGGCAGCGGTGGGAAACGCTGTGGAGGCTTAAACCTTGGTTTCCACGCTCAGTCTGTAACCAATCCCGCGGACGGTCTGCAGCCAGACCGGATTGGCGGGATCATCCTCGATCTTGCGACGGAGGCGGTTGATCTGGACGTCGATGGTGCGTTCGCCGACTTCAATGTCGGCTCCGACCAATTCATGGCGAGGAACCGTATCGCCGGCGTTCTCGGCAAACGTCACCATGATCTCGCGTTCCCGGTCCGTCAGCCGCACCGGCTCTCCGGATTTCTTCAGCTCGCGACGGGCGATGACGAATGTAAAGGGTCCGAACACGACCTGCTCAATCTTCGGGGGGGAGGGCTGGCCGCCGCGCTTGAGGATGTTGTTGATCCTGAGCACAAGTTCACGCGGGTTGAAGGGCTTTGCGAGATAATCGTCAGCACCGGCTTCAAGTCCGTCGATGCGGGCTTCGCCCTCGGCCAGGGCCGTAAGCATCAGGATCGGGACGGTCTTGAGCTCGCGCAGGGAGCGGGTCAGCGACAGGCCGCTCTCGCCAGGCATCATGACATCGACGATGAGAAGGTCAAAATCCATGCCTTCCAGTTTTCGGCGTGCTTCGCTTGCGTCCGCGGCGGTGGTGACGCGAAATCCCTGTTCGGACAGATAGCGCGACAGCAGATCACGGATGCGGGTGTCATCGTCGACCACGAGAAGGTGGGCCGCGTCATCCGGCAAGGGGTTTGTCATCTGCGTTATCCCTCTTTCATATCATCCTGCTCTGCCGCCCCGCTACGATTGGCAGAATTGATCATGCCGGACAGGAACGTCTTGACCGCCGCACGTCCGCTTTCGTCCAGACTTTCCATTGCATCTGCGATACGGCAAGACTGTGGCCTCGCCAGTGCCAATGCCAGATCGCGTCCTTTGGCGGTGGGGAACAGCCGGCGCTGCCTGCGGTCTTCTGGACCCGCAACCTGGGCAATATAACCTGAATCGATCAATTGCTTGAGCACCCGGGCGAGCGACTGCTTGGTTATCTTGAGCGTGTCGAGCAATGCTGCCACGGTCAGGCCGGGCTCGCGATTGACGAAGTGGACCACACGGTGATGCGCCCGGCCAAAGCCCGAAGTGTCGAGAATAGCGTCAGGATCGGAAATGAAATCGCGATAGGCGAAGAACAGCAGTTCTATGATTTCGAAATCTATGCCGTCGATCTCTCCCATCGGGGTTTCGAGAATTTCAGCGGATTCGGGGTTGATTGCGCCCGTACGGCTCATGACGACTTTTCCTTTCGAATATGTCAGCTATGTTGACATAAATTGGCGCAATTGCTAGCGTCGATTTGCGCGCGGGGCAAAGCCTTGCCCGCCGGCTTGCCAATGCCCGTTTGCCTCACGCCTCGATGCGGCGCTTGCGCCACGGTCACCGACACCGGCTTGAAACAACCATTATCACGGCGGCATACCGCCTGGAGGAAACGTGATGGCGTCCGTACCTTTTGATCAACTCGAAGGTGAAATCTGGTTCAACGGGGAATTCGTGCCGTGGAAGGACGCAAAAGTTCACGTCCTGACCCATGGTTTGCATTATGCCAGTGCCGTGTTCGAGGGTGAACGCGCCTATGGTGGCGAAATCTTCAAGCTGACCGAGCACACCGAGCGCCTGCACACATCGGCTGATATTCTCGGCTTCAAGATCCCCTACAGCGTTGCCGAAATCGATCAGGCTTGCGTCGATCTTCTGGCACGACAGGGGTTTGAGGATGCCTATGTCCGCCCGATCGCCTGGCGCGGATCGGAAATGATGGGCGTATCGGCCCAGAGCAACAAGATCAATCTGGCGATCGCCATCTGGCAGTGGCCGAGCTACTTCAAGCCGGAAGAACGAATGAAGGGCATTCGCCTCGATATGGCAGAATACCGTCGCCCGGACCCGATGACTGCGCCATCGCGGTCAAAGGCTGCCGGGCTTTACATGATCTGCACCTTGTCCAAGCACCGCGCCGAAGAGCGTGGCTATGCCGACGCGATGATGCTCGACTGGCGCGGACGGGTCGCGGAAGCCACCGGGGCGAACGTATTTTTCGTCAAGGATGGCAAGATCCATACGCCAACGCCGGATTGCTTCCTTGACGGCATTACCCGCCGGACGGTGATCGGCCTTGCCAACAAGCGTGGCTACGAAGTGATCGAGCGGGCGATCATGCCGGAAGAGCTCGAAGGCTTCGAGCAGTGCTTCCTAACCGGCACCGCCGCCGAGGTGACCCCGGTTTCTGAAATCGGACCGTACAGCTTCACGGTCGGTGAAATCGCGCAGAACCTGGTCACTGATTACATGGCCGAAGTTCAGCCGATAAAGGCTGCAGCCGAATAAGTTCCTGGACGTAGACAAGCAAAAGGCGGCGCTTCGGATGGAGCGCCGCCTTTTTGTCCGTTTGAGGCTTTTTTACTCCGCAGCGTCGCCGATAACACCGCGGCGGATCTGGTCTTCCTCGATCGATTCGAACAGAGCGCGGAAGTTGCCTTCGCCAAAGCCCTCGTCGCCCTTGCGCTGGATGAATTCGAAGAAGATCGGCCCGATCACGGTCTTGGAGAAAACCTGCAGCAGGATCTTGGTCATGCCGCCATCGATGACGCCTTCGCCGTCGATGAGAATGCCGTGTTTCTTCATCTTCTCGATCGGCTCGTCATGGCCGTTCACACGCGACTTGGAAAGGTCGTAGTAGGTTTCTGGCGGACCGGGCATGAACTTGACGCCCTTGTCGGCAATCCAGTCTGTTGCGTCATAGATGTTGTCGGTACCGACCGCGATATGCTGGATGCCTTCGCCGTTGTACTTGCGCAGATATTCCTCGATCTGGCTCTTGTCATCGGTAGACTCGTTGAGCGGGATGCGGATGCGGCCGCAGGGCGAGGTGATGGCGCGGGAGACCAGACCTGTCAGCTTGCCTTCGATATCGAAGAAATGGATCTGGGAGAAATTGAACAGGTCACGGTAGAAATCCCACCATTTGTCCATGTTGCCGCGGATGACGTTGTGGGTCAGGTGATCGAGATAATAAAAACCTGCGCCCGACGGCTTGGGGTCGCGCTCGCCGACCCAGTCGAAATCAGCGTCATAGGCCGAGCCCTGGTCGCCCCAGGTGTCGACGAAATAGAGCAGCGAACCGCCGATGCCGACGATTGCCGGGACGTCGAGTGTCTTGTCGTCGCCGGTGTATTCTTCAGCACCCTTGGAAACAGCATGCGCAAGCGCCTTTTTGGCGTCGGCAACGCGCCAGGCCATCGATGGCGCGCAGGGTCCGTGGACACTGACGAAGTTATCGGCGAACGAACCCTTCTCGGCATTCAAGATGTAGTTGATATCGCCCTGGCGCCAGACGGTGATTGCCTTGGTGCGGTGGCGCGCGACGGGTTCGTAGCCCATGCGGGCAAACAGAGCTTCGAGCTTTTCGGGCTCGGGATGGGCAAATTCAACGAACTCGAAACCGTTGGTACCGGCCGGATTGCCTTCTGAAATGCCGGCGCGCGGCGCATCGTGGGGGAACGGACCCATCTTGTCTCTCCTCTTTTGTCCGCACGGATCATGATCGTCCGTGCTGGTTGACTGTTGCGCATGATGCTGCATATTCGCTGCAAGGTGCATGCATTCATCGCGGATATCGGATCAATGCTGCGCACACCGTGCATATGAAGAGGAGATGACGCGTTGATCGTGCATCTGGATGATTTCGATCGCAAGCTGCTTCGATTGCTGCAGCGGGACGGGCGGCTGACCAACAATGAGCTGTCTCAGAAAATCAATCTGTCGGCATCACAATGCTCGCGCAGACGCACGCGGCTTGAGCAGGAAGGCTTTATCCGCGGCTACCGCGCCGACCTCGACCGCGAGAAGCTCGGCATCGGCATCGTCAACCTGATCACCGTGACGCTGGCGACGCACAATCGCGACAATGCCCAACGATTTGCGCGACTTATTGACGGATTGCCGGAGGTGCTTGATGCCTATTCGCTGACCGGCGAAATGGACTACATCATCAAGGTGGTGACGCCGGATCTGCGCAGTCTTTCAGCCTTCGTCAGCGATGTGCTGCTGCCGCATGAATCGGTGCAGAACGTGAAAACCGCGATTGTTCTCGACACTCTGAAAGAAAGTGGTGCGCTTCCGGTCTGATCGCCAGAAGGCTGGTGGTCACCGGCAGTTTGGGTTGTGGGCAGCCCACGCGAAAATAATTTGCATCAGGATGGAACCAAATGCCGTCGAAAGCGTTCCGATCTTCGGTGCATCGGCTAAGGTGTACGCAGAAATTCAATTGAAAAGGTGTTGAGACAGTATGGAAGATCAGACGACGACTGCATCCGAATCCCAATTGGGGCAAATGTTGGGAGGTTGGGCTGAGGCGTTTGACGGCCTGCAAGTGCTGTTCGTAACCTATGCGTTTTCAGTGATTGGCGCGATCCTGATCCTGATCGTCGGCTGGACCGTCTCACGCTTGCTGGGGCGCTGGGTCAAGACCCTGCTCAAGCATACCCACCGGGTCGATCCCACTGTCTCCGGCTTCTTCTCCGTGTTCGTCCGTTACGCCGTGCTCGTGGTGGTCGTCATCATGGTGCTGGGCCAGTTCGGTGTACAAACGGCTTCTATCATCACTGCTCTGGGTGCAGCTGGTCTGGCGATCGGCCTGGCCTTGCAAGGCACGCTGCAAAACATTGCCGCGGGCATCATGCTTCTGGTTCTGCGGCCTTTCCGGGTGGGCGAATACATCGATGCGGATGGCATTTCCGGTACCATCAAGGAGATCGGGCTTTTCGCAACAGAGATGCAAACGCTTGACGGCCTCTACCGGATGGCGCCGAACTCGCAGTTGTGGAATGTTCCGGTAACCAATTACTCGCGCCTGCCCGAACGGCGCCACGACCTTGTGATCGGCATCGGCTACGAGGACGACATCGAGAAGGCGCAGTCGGTTCTGCTGGATCTGGCCAAGGCCGACGACCGGGTGCTGAGCGAACCGGCGCCCTGGGCCTATGTTTCCGAACTGGGCGACAGCGCTGTGGCCGTTACCTTGCGCTACTGGACCAAGTCGGCTGACTGGTGGGTCACCAGCCGCGAGATGACCAAGGCGGGCAAGATCGCCTTTGACGAGCATGGCATCTCGATTCCGTTCCCGCAGATCACCTATTCCGGCTCGCTGGAACTGGACAAGCCAGAGTCTTCTGACGACGGAAAAGCGGGCGCAAGCAGCAAGGCGGTCGACAACGGCAAGGGCGACGGCCGCAACAGGTCTGGCGATGACGAGGAGCCAGCCACGAGCTAGATCAAGCCAGGCCAGGATAGCGGGCAACGACGTGAAAACAGTGTGGACGGGAGGGTGACATCACGCTTCCGTCCGTTCACCTTGCTGAAAACGAGTCGCCGAACAAGGACAATGACCATCATGGGCAATTTGCAAGCCGGGATCATCCCCGTCACCCCGTTCCAGCAGAACTGCACGGTGCTGTTTGATCAGGACACCAAGTCCGGTGTGGTGGTCGATCCGGGCGGCGATGTCGATGTGATCATGCAGACAATCACCGAGAATGGCCTGACCGTCGAGGCGATCTGGCTGACGCATGGCCATATCGACCATGCCGGCGGGGCGGACGAGTTGCGCGAGAAGCTCGGGGTCAAGATCATCGGACCGCACGAAGAGGACCTGCCGTTGCTGTCCGGTCTCGAGGCGCAGGCCAAGATGTTCGGGCTGGATATGGAGGTGCGCAATGTCACGCCCGACCAGTGGCTCAAGGATGGTGACAAGGTCTCATTCGGGGCGCATGAATTCGAAGTGTCGCACACGCCCGGGCACGCGCCGGGCCACGTGATCTATTACAATCGGGCCGAGGGCTTTGCCCATCTGGGCGACGTGCTGTTTGCCGGATCGATCGGCCGCACCGACCTGCCGGGGGGCGACCACCAGACGCTGCTCAACTCGATCCGCGACAAGGTGTTTCCGCTGGGTGATGAGGTCGGCTTCATCTGTGGCCATGGGCCTGGCGGAAAGATCGGCGACGAGCGCCGCAGCAATCCGTTTCTGAGAGGGCTGTAGGCCAGCTACACCACCGGTATCTGTCTGACCCGTAAAAATCAAAAGGCCGCCGCGATCTCTCGCGGCGGCCTTTGTTTTTACCGGGAAAGCTTAGCTGGCGCGGCGCATGGTCTGGGCCATGTTTCTCAGATCGTTACCGGCAGAGGCGTTGTTTGACACCTTGAAGCCGCGGATCAGTTCCAGCAGGCCTTCCGTGTCGTTGGCCAGCACTTCGGCAGACGCCGTGGTTTCCTCAGCCATGGCGGCATTTTGCTGCGTGACCACGTCGAGCTGGTTCATCGAGGCCGAGATCGAGCGCAAGGTGGTGTCCTGTTCCGAGGCGGAATGGGCAATCTTGCTGACAATCTCGTTGGCCGTCTTGATCTGATCGGAGATGCGCTTGAGCGCTTCGCCGGCTTCACCGACGAGCTGAACGCCGTTCTGGACCTTGCCGGAGGAACTGGAGATCTGGCTCTTGATTTCCTTGGCAGCCGCAGCCGAGCGCTGCGCCAGTTCGCGGACTTCCTGGGCGACAACGGCGAAGCCTTTGCCTGCTTCTCCAGCACGCGCAGCTTCAACGCCTGCATTCAGCGCCAGAAGGTTGGTCTGGAAAGCGATTTCATCGATGACGCCGATGATCTTGGAGATCTCGGCAGATGACTGTTCGATGCCGCTCATTGCGCCGATCGCTTCAGCCACGATGGAGTCCGACTTTGTGGCTTCACCGCTGATCGAGGTGACCCGCTTGGCGGCTTCATGAGCGCCTTCGGCAGTCTGACGGACTGCCACGGTCAACTCGTCGAGGGCAGCCGAGGTTTCTTCAAGGTTAGATGCCTGACGTTCGGTGCGCTGCGAGAGCTCATTGGACGCACGGCGGATTTCTTCCTTCGAGCCGCTGATGTCGATGCCCTTGGCATTGACCTTGGCCATGGCCGCTTCAAGATGGGTCAGGGCGTCGTTGAAGTTGTCACGAAGCGCTGCGTACTTGCTGCCAAGATCGCCGCAGCGTGTGGTCAGATCGCCCTTGGCGAGGTGCTCGAGAGCCGCGCCGATGGTGGAGACCACGCGGGCCTGCTGAGCCGCATCTTCGGTCTGCATGTCAGCATTTTGCTGACGCTCGGCATCCAGCTGACGGTTTTGCTCTTCCTGACGTTCGGCCATCGTATGGCGTTCGCGCACCTTGTTCTGCAGCTCCTTGGTCGCCTTGGCCATGAGACCGACCTCATTGCTCATATCGGTATGCGGGATCTCTATCGTCACATCCTCATCGGCGACTGCGCTGAGCGCGCCGTGAATGGATGCGAGAGGTTTGGTGATTCCGCGAATAACCACAAAGGCTGCGGCCAGAGCGATGCCAGCGACAACCGCGCCTGTCAGGATGGCTTCAAGGATCATCGCGTTGATCTTGGCTTGGAGATCGTCGATGTAGACGCCGGTGATCACGACAAGGTTCCAGGGCTCGTAAGCCAGGCTGTAGGCGGACTTTTCGTACACATCATCCACTTCGCCACCAGGTTTTTCCCAGAAATAGGGTGTGATGCCGCCACCGTTTCTGCCGTTCTCGATCAACTGTTCGCGAAACATGTTGCCCTTTTTGTCGGGCTTGCCTGCGGCATTGGTGCCAACCACGTTGGGGTTGGGGTGGAAAATCACCGTTGCGTCATAACCCAGACCGAACAGGTAGCCCTTGGGCTCATACCTGATCTTGTTCACCAGCGACAAAGCCTGCGCCTGCGCCTGTTCCAGTGTCAGTTCGCCCGAAGCGACCCGTGCATCAAAATCCTTGATAATGGAGATCCCTGTCTCGACCTGCGTGCGAAGCATATCGTTCCGCTCGGCGTAAATGGCTTGCGAGGCGGATTTGATCTGAAAATAGGATGCTATCGAAAACGCCACCATGAGGGCGCCGATCAGCAGGAACAACTGATGGGAAATCTTGATGTTTTTCATTTCATTGCTCTTGGTAACGAGGAAGCAGGTCCGGGACATGCGGGCGTTCAATGGAGTCTCTGACCCTGTCTTCACAGATGTGACAGACCGAGTGTTGCCAAGGGATAGGACTCAACCTTTAAGTGCCGGTAAATCGTGCATCCCTAATTGTTGTTTGCCTTGGATTTTCGTCCACTTGGGCAGCTGGCTTTACAGCCTATGTTTCTTCATCGCAGCTGACCTGAATTTCCTGCATGAGGCTCGAGCAATTCCAGACAACAAAAAACCGGCCTCGCTGATGGCGATGGCCGGTTTCATATTGGTGCTTCAGGAGCCAGGGTTACCGGGCTACGCAGAAGTGGTCGCGTCCGTCATAGCCACGATATGTGCCGGTGGAGGCATTGAACGAGCGGTACTTGTTCGAGCAATACTGGAACCAGGAGTTGCTCCAGGGCTCGTATCTGCCGCCGCTCACAGGCCGCGGGGCGGCTGGCTGACGGTAGGTCACGCCCTGATTGTTGCTGTTGGCAATGGCTCCGCCGATGATGGCGGCGGCGCCCAGACCGATGATGCCGAGAGCAATGGCGCTGCCATTGTCGTTGTGACGGCGAACAATGCGCTGGCGGTGGTCGCGGCGGTTGTGGAAACGGTCCGCGCCAGCGTGGTTGCGGAAATGCTGCCGGTCGCCGCGGCGGTCACCGGCGTCCGCGCTGACGGTCAGGGGTGCGAGGGCGGTTGCTGCGGTGAGCAGCGTGATGCTGAGCTTCTTGGCAAACATGTTCATCGGAATGTCCTTCCCGGTTGACGTCTCTTGCTACGGCCGGTGCTTCCGGCTTGCATGCAACCTATCCAGATCAAGCTGAACGGTAGCTGAACGAGATTCCGAGCGCAGCGCTTGCATGGCTGAGCGCTGGACGCGTCTTCAGGGATCGATGATTGTCACCATGAAAAAAAGCCCGGTGATTGCGGCACCGGGCTTTCGTGTTCGTGTATGGTCGGTGTCAATCAGGCGAGGCGCAGATTAACGGCCTTCGGTCCCTTGCCGCGGCGATCGGGCTCGGTGTCGAAAGCGACTTTCTGATTTTCCTCAAGGCCGGTCATTCCTGAAGCCTGAACTGCGGAGATGTGAACAAAGATGTCCGCACCGCCATTGTCAGGCTTGATGAAGCCAAAACCCTTGTCGACGTTGAAAAATTTTACGGTACCAGTTTCACCCATGCTGTCAGGTCCTTTGGTTGCCTTCCGGTCTCCACTCGGTTTTTCCGGTCGGCGAGCATCATGTCATATCCCGCATTTGCGCGGGGGTTATGGCAGGCAGTTCTTGAAGTGTGTGGAAAGGTCCTGATTTTAATGACTCCGCCCCTTCACACGGCTTGCCGTGTGGGCTTTTGTTGAAGTCATCCGAAGTTTTTTGTGCGGCTTCGGCGCGCATGATTCTGGTCTTCCCGTGTTCGCAAATTGCCCGAACGCATCAAAGATGATTGTTTTGTCGGAAATTGGCAAGCAAAAGTTTGATGACGTCTGCCAGTGCACGTCGGCGTTCCTGGCCGGATCGCCGGAGGCGATCCGGCCAGGGGTACAGGCTTACTCGACGATCGCGATTTCGGTGGCTTCGTTGGTGGCGTCGTCGAACATGATCATCACGGTCTTGCCAGCTTCGATGCCTTCGGCTTCAACGCCGTCGGCCACGGTGTAGACTTCACCGGACTCGAGCTCGACAGTGCTTGCAGCTGCGTCAAAGTTCTTGACGACGCCTTCGATTTCGCCGGCGAAGGCGGTCGAGAGCATGGCTGCGGATGCGAAAGCGATTGCAACGATCTTTTTCATGTTGTTTTCCATAGGTTGTTAGCCGATCCGCAACCGGCTGGCAGAGTTGCCAGACTGAAGTCGGTTGCAGCGGGGCGGCGCTGATATGCGCTGGTTACGAGGTCCGCGCAAGCGGCGAAAAAACATATTTTTCAGGGCTGAAACTGGCTTAATTTTGCCATGATCCAATCCGATCGATCTGGCTTTTTGTCCAGTTTTCAGCCCCGATGATGCCGGGCCGGACCAGGCCGGTTTCGACCTGGCCAGGCGGTCGGCATCACTCCACGACGCTAACTGCGGTGGCGTCGGTGGTGCCGTCGTCATAGGTGATGACAACCTTGCCACCCGGCTGCAGGCCGTCGAGCTGAACGCCATCGGCAAGGGTGAATGCTTCGCCGCTTTCGAGGACGATCATCTTGGTGGCCGGATCGTAATTGGTGACCACACCCTCGACCTCGGCAGCATAGGCTGCACCTGCGAAGCCGAGCACTGAAACGGTGGTGATAAGGATCTTTTTCATGGTTGTGTCTCCCTTGTTGTGCGTGCACCGTGAGTGATGCTTGCAGGACAGAAACTGGCTGCAAAGGAGCTGATTGGCAAATCACTTGGCGTAAATAAAATCAACAAAATCAAAGACATATTCTTGCCATATTGTGACGTATCGCGACGCTTGAACGCCGCGGTTCATGCATGCCGGAACGGAAAACCGCCGGTGCGGGAAGGACTTTTGATTGCCCCGGTTCCGCCCGGATTATGGCGGGCTTGCGGCTCGTCTCCGGTGGGCTTGATCACGAACTGTGCCGCACAGGATCAAAATGGATCAGGATGCCGGCTTTGGCCTGAACATCGGACCGAGTTCGGCCAGCAGTATGGCGATGAAGATCAGCATGCCGCCGGCATAGCCAAGCGCCGGGATCTGCTCTCCGAGGATCATGGCACCGAATAGTGCTGCGAAAAGCGATTCAGTCGACAGGAAGATCGCGGCTTGCGGCGCCGTGGTGTAGCGCTGCCCGATGACCTGCAGGGTGAAAGCCAGCCCGGTGGCGAACAGTCCGGCAAACAGGATTTCCGGCAGCGTGGCCATGATCGCGGTCAGGTCTACGGTCTCGACTGCAACTCCGACACCTAGACCAAGCGCCGAAGTCAGCGCGAACTGCACGAAGGAGAGGGTCAGCGGGCGTCCGCTCGGCCCGACATAGCGCCCCACCAGAATGACCTGAAGCGCCCACATCACCGCGCAGGCGATGGTCAGGAAATCACCATTGTTGAGACTGACCAGGCTGCCGCCGGCAAGCATCCAGATGCCGATGAACGTCATCAGCACCGCAGGCCAGATCACCGGATGCGGCCGCTGACCCAGCACCAGCAGCGTGATGAAGGGCACAAACACAACATACAGTCCGGTGAGAAAGCCCGAATTGGTTACCGTGGTGAAGAGCAGTCCCACCTGCTGCAGTCCCATGCCGAGAAACAGCACCAGGCCGGTCAGAGCAAAGCCACGTAGATGGGTGGTCGACACCGGCACAGCGGCCTTTCGCGATTCCAGCCAGGCAAACGGCGCGAGCAGGATCGTGGCAACGAGAAAACGCAGTCCGATGAACAGGAACGGACCGATATTGTCCATCGCCGTCGACTGCGCGACAAAGCCCGCACCCCAGGTGGCACCGGCGAGAAGAAGCAACAAATTGGCAAAATAGCGGGGCATGAGATGGTCCGGAGCAATGAGTATCGCGGACGGCTCGAGCCTCCTGCGTTCAGAAAAGATCTTCTGAAGCACGCAATGCGCTAAATCAAGAGACAAGCGCACCCGTTGTCAGACACCGGAGGAGTGGTGGATCAATCAGGACGTGAAGGATCGCAGGCTTCGATTGAGGTTGTGCACACGCGCGCGCCGTAGTCCAGACGAAAATCCAGGTGCCCCGTCACTGGAGGTGCCCGGATCTAGCTGCAACGCAATCGCGCTTTATCGTTTCCAGTGGCACCTTCTGGTGTAAACCTTGCCTCTGGAGTTGCGGTATTGGCAGCGGCCATCGGATGTTTCGACCAGGTAGGTTCCAAAGCCTCCGATCAGGGCGCCGGCAACAGCTCCTCCTGCACTGTTGAAGGCAATTGCTCCAACAGCCGCCCCAACGCCGGCACCGCTCGCTGTTTTCTCGGCTGTCGTGCAGGCAGATAGCGCGCTTATCGCACCAACGATCATTGCCAGTTTCAGAAATTTCATCGGCCAATCCTCACGCTGTGTTTGTGGTTCATGCTCATATCAAATTCCAGATTTGATAGTGCCTCTCCGAGGATTTGCGGTCAAGCGTTTGCCGGTTTGCTGGCTGCTTCGTGCTGAAAGTGCTGTGCGGAATGGGGAACTCAGGGGGTTCTAAACAGCGCTCGCAGGCGCTCCCGGTTCTTGCCCATGTCGCTTTTTCCAAGCTGCGCCCGGGCATAGGCCATGATCCCGGTGCGGCCGTCGGGCAGGGTCCGGGCTTCGAGATGGATAACATCGGGAAACCGCATCAGCGGCGAGTAGGTGACAAAGCGCGCCTTGGCCGGATCCTTGCGGTCGTCCACGCGGCGGGCGAGAGCGTCGGACGCGGTGAGCCGTTGTGACAGACGTTCGATGGCGATGGCCGGAGCATCGACGAAAGGTGAGATCTCGAAATCGGGTTCGTGGCACAGGCCGGCACTGCAGGCGAGCGCATCGTTCTTGGTGGGGCTGCGCTGGCTGGTGCTGAAATCACGTTGGCCCGGGTCGGGTGCTCCGGCCAGCAGTTCCCAGCTGCGTTCCCGGCCGATCAGAATGAAAGCAGCGATGGCTGCGCCAACAATCAGGATGGCGCTCAGCAGAACAGTCTTCAGCATCGTCTTACTCGGTTCTTTCAGGTCGTCGTTGCAAAGTGGCGGGACAGGCGGCCACCTGATCAGCCAAATGGTGCCCGGGCAGGGGCCTTAATCGTCGGAAGCAGGCGCACGCGACAGGCGCAGGATCGCGCCATCGTCTTCGTCGGTTGCCAGGAGCACAGAGCCATCGGCATCCACACGGACATCGCGAATGCGTCCGTAGTCACCCTTGAGCAGCCGTTCTTCAGTGAGCACTTCGCCGGTTTCGTCGTCGAGGTCAAGCCGGACGAGCAGTTGAAATTTCAGGGCTGCGACCAGCAGGTCTCCATCCCATTCGGGAAACATATCGCCGCGATAGACGGCCATCCCGCCCGGAGCAATGGATGGATCCCAGTAGTGGGTCGGCTGCTCAAACCCTTCGGCGGCGGTGCCGATGCCGATTTCAGCTCCCGAGTAGTGGCGCCCATAGGAGATTTCGGGCCAGCCGTAATTCCTGCCCGGTTCCGGCCGGTTGACCTCGTCGCCGCCGCGGGCGCCGTGTTCAACCGAATAAAGAATATTGGTCTTGGGGTCGAAGCCCAGACCTTGCGGGTTGCGGTGTCCTGTCGACCAGATTTCTGCTGCGCCGCCGCCATTTGCGTATGGATTGTCGGCAGGGACCGTGCCGTCGGCGTTTATCCTCAACACGGCGCCGGCGTGGTCATTGATGTCTTGCGCCCGCTCGCCTTCGCCACGATCACCGATGGTGAAGAACAAGGAACCGTCCGTGGCCACTGCGATGCGGGAGCCGAAATGCCGGCCAACGCCGGTGAAGCGGTTCATGCGGAAGAGGTCCTGCACATCGTTCAATGCCGTGCCGTCTTCGGACAGGCGCGCCCGGGCGATGGCGGTCCCCAGGCCATCATCGCTGCGGGCGGAATAGCTGACAAAAATGGTGCGACTGGTGGCAAAATCATTGGCTATGGCGACGTCCAGCAGACCGCCCTGGCCGGCAACGGCAATCTCCGGCAGGCCGGATATCGGTGCGGAAACTTCTCCGCCGCTGATCAGGCGCAGCGCGCCGGCGCGCTCGGTGACCAGCAGAGAGCCATCGGGCAGCGGTTCCACGCCCCAGGGATGGTCAAGGCCGGTTGCAAGCACTTCGACCTGTATGTCGACGTCCTGCGTCGGAACGGTTTCCTGCGCAAGGCTGCCGGTTGTTGCGCCCAATAGAATAGCTGTGGAGGCACCGATGAGTGTCTTGATGCGGTGCTGCAGTGGGGGTGTCGGATTTGCCATGGTCTGCCTCACTTGCTGCCGGTTGTTGTGCTTTGACTGAGATATGGTGCGTCAAATGGCTGTGAAAAGGGTTCGCGCGGTACAGACGGGCGTGACGAAGGCCAAAATCCATCTAAACTCGCTTTTCATGGACAGCGCTGATTCGCCCACACCGCACTCTGCTTCCCGATCCGAGGAGGTCTCGCATCACTCCGTCTGGCAGGCCAGTGCGTTTGCACTGTTTCTTCCCGCGCTGGTGGTCGCCGCGGGTTACGGCGTGCTGCTGATTGCCCTTGTTCTCGGCGACAGAGGCAATGGTCCTCTGGCCCGGGTCTGTTTGATCGTCGTTGTTATCGGAGTTCCCTTGCTGCTCGCCTATGCTGGCTTGCGTCTGTCGACCACCCGGCTGACCTTGCATGCGGCTCATATGGAAGCTCATCCGGGGTTTCCAGTGCGCGATCCAGTGGTGATCCCTTATTCAGCTGTGAGCGGGCTCTCGCTGCGGCGTGGATTGTCGGGCTGGATCACCGGTGCAGGGTCGTTGATGATCGAACGGGGTGATGGTCCGCCGATCACGGTATCAGGGCTCGCACGTCCGGACGCGGCACTGGCCGAACTCACCGCTTATCGCGATGCGGTTCATCCTGTGGCTATTGCTGACTGAAACCCATCGGGTGGCCGGCGGGGCTGGACACCGGCGCATGACGAACCGGTGCTTGCGGTTGTTCGATCTGGTCTGTGAGCTTGATCTGCCGCTGCAGCATGGCATCGGGTTCGGCGCGGGCCTGCATCATCAGCACCGCCATCAGCAGCATGCAGCCCATCAACGCTATCAGGGCTATGCGCACCACTGTCACGGTTTCCTTGCGGGCGGGCTTGGTCAGCAGGAAGTCATCTTCCGGTATCATTGGTTTTCCCCGGGTTTGCGGTTCGGGGGTATTTAGCCGGCGCAACGCGTCGCCAATCGGACCGGATTGTGGCGGTGGCGGACTTTTGTCGTGGCAAGATTGTGTTTCGGGTTAACGGACCCGTTTGCCGAAGGCTGCGGCGCGGCGTGGCGGCACCGCGCGAAAGGGGACATCGCTTGCCGGAGCTGCCATGACGGTCTCATGACGGGATCCACTGTGGTAGCCGGGATGGACAGTGTCGCCGACCTGGGTGAGTTCAGGCTCAGGGAATCGGTCGTCAAATGTCCTTGGAACGATTTCCGGGCGTGCGAGCGCATAGCCCTGCATCAGTTGGACGCCGATCGTCTGGCAGAATTCGATCTGGTGTTCTTCCTCGAGTCCCTCGAACAGCACGGTGATGCCGCGTTCGATGAACTGTGCCACCATCAGCTTGAGCAGACCCATGCCGGCTGAGGTCTCGGTGAAGCGACGCACCCAGGCGGCGTCGAACTTGATGACGTCCGGTCTGAGATCATTGACCCGCTTGGAATCGGAATCGTCAGCGCCATAGTCATCAACTGCGATCTTGAACAGCCGGGAGCGCAATCCGCCGACAAGCCGGTTGAGAACGTCGCCGTTGCCGCTGCCCTGTTCGGTGATTTCACAGACGATCCTGCCTGGCCGCAGACCGGCCCGTACGGCGACATCGACCATGCGATCAACTTCCGCATCGATGTTGGAGATGTCATCAAACAGGCCGGGATTGAAGTTGATGAACAGCCTTGCCTTGCGCCGGCCGAGCTTGCCCATATTGAGGATGTGCAGTTCACGGCACAGGGTGTCGACCGCAAGCGCGTCAGCTTCCTCGACCATGGAAAAGAAACGGGGAGGGGAGACGGGCTTGCCGTCTTGCTGCGCACGGATCAAGGCCTCGAACGCCTCGATGGTCAGATGACCCTCATCGTTCTGGCTGAAGATCGGCTGAAAAGCCGAACGCAAGACAAAGGGTCCGTAGGAGGTCGTGTAAAAACCCCGGTCGTCTTGTAAAAAATGCGGTTCGCGTTGTCCGGTCATCATGTCCTGGACTCCGATTTCCGTTTAATGTCGGTTTCAAAGTGTACGGGTCAAATCTTTCCTCAAAGTTAAATGAACCGTTACAAGCTTAGCTGGCGGCTTGCATCATGGGCCCGGTTGCGACATAGAAAGCAACGGGCGCGGGCGCCGCGTCCCCTGCATTTTCGTCTTAGCACCGGAGCGCATTCCATGGCCTTTCTCGCCAACGCCCTTTCCCGGGTCAAACCGTCCGCCACCATTGCCGTCAGCCAGAAGGCGCGGGAGCTCAAAGCGAAAGGCCGTGACGTGATCGGGCTTGGCGCCGGTGAGCCGGATTTTGATACCCCGGACAACATCAAGGCTGCGGCGATCGACGCGATCAATCGCGGAGAGACCAAGTACACGCCGGTTTCGGGCATCCCCGAGCTGCGCAAGGCGATTGCCGCCAAGTTCAAGCGCGAGAACAATCTCGACTATGACTGGCAGCAGACCATTGTCGGCACCGGCGGCAAGCAGATCCTGTTCAACGCCTTCATGGCGACGCTGAACCCCGGCGACGAAGTTGTCATTCCCGCACCCTACTGGGTTAGCTATCCGGAAATGGTGGCGATCTGCGGCGGCACTTCGGTGTTCGTCCCGACCACGATCGAAAACGGTTTCAAGCTCGCGGCCGCCGATCTGGAAGCAGCGATCACGCCGAAGACCAAGTGGCTGATGTTCAACTCGCCGTCCAACCCGTCGGGTGCTGCCTATACCGAAGCCGAACTGAAGGCGCTGACCGAGGTGCTGATGCGTCACCCGCATGTCTGGATCCTGTCGGATGACATGTATGAGCATCTGACCTATGGCGATTTCGTCTTCACCACGCCGGCGCAGATCGAACCTTCGCTCTATGACCGCACGCTGACCATGAACGGCGTGTCGAAAGCCTATGCCATGACCGGCTGGCGCATCGGCTACGCGGCCGGACCGCTTGAGCTGATCAAGGCGATGGACATGATCCAGGGTCAGCAGACCTCGGGCGCATGTTCGATTGCCCAGTGGGCCGCGGTAGAGGCGCTCAACGGCACTCAGGATTTCATCGGCAAGAACCAGGAAATCTTCCGTGGCCGTCGCGATCTGGTGGTGTCAATGCTCAACCAGGCCAAGGGCATCCAGTGCCCGGTCCCCGAAGGTGCGTTCTACGTCTATCCGTCCTGCGCGGAGTTGATCGGCAAGACCGCGCCCTCGGGCAAGGTGATCGAAACCGACGAGGATTTCGTCACCGAGCTGCTGGAAACCGAAGGCGTCGCCGTTGTGCACGGCTCGGCCTTTGGCCAGGGTCCGAACTTCCGGATTTCCTACGCCACGTCGGAAGCACTTCTTGAAGAAGCCTGCAACCGGATCCAGCGGTTCTGTGCAGCCCTGCGCTGATCAGCTGAGACCACGGCGTTAAACTGTCCAATCTCGAAATACGGCCGCCCTTTTCTGAGCGGCCGTTTTCGTTCAGACCCAGCGCAGCATCCAGAAACCGACGGCTGCCGCTGCTGTCGTGAGCAGCGTGCCCCAGGCCATGTCGACAAGGCTCATCATCACCGGCCAGTTCTTGAGCGTGGAGAGGTTGGTGATGTCGTAGGTTCCGTAGGCGGCAAAGCCGAGGATGGCACCGAGCATCAACGCATCCGTGAGCGAGCCCGAGCGGAACGCCGGGGCGGACGCCAGCAGCACGACGACTGCGGAATACATCACATAAAAGATCGCAGCGATGCCCAGCCGCGGCTGGTCGAGCATCAGGTCTCCAAGCTGCCGGGCATAAAATCCCCTTGCGACAAGGCCCAGCCAGACCGCGTCGATGGCCAGCAGAAAGACCGCTGTTCCGGCCCATGCCTTGAGAAAGCCCGACGGGATCATCGTAGATCCTCACGGACCGAGATGATTGGGGCAGGGCCGTCGATGTGGCGGATGGATCGGATCATGAAGACTTGCCTTTCAGTTGGAAACCGCGGGCCTAGGCCGTTTTCAGGTGAGGCTCACGGGCAGCGAGACTAGCTGCGTAGGATTTCGGGACGAGGGTGCGCAGTGCGCCGGGATGACAGACGCACTCCACCTCCTGCTCCAGCGGGATGATCTCGCCGTCTATGGCTGCTTTGGAGCTGCCACGGGCATTGGGGAACATCAATTTGACCTTGAGCGCCGGTTCGACGCTCATATCCGGATCTTCCCTGAGCTTGCCGATGGCAGCGTGCAAAGTCATCCGGAAAACCGTCCCCGGCTCCAGTGCGCGCGAGCGGTAGACGCCGAGCACACCTTCATCGAGCTGTGCCGCATAGGCCAGCGGGGTGTCGCCGAACAAATTGTTGGACACCGAGACAGCGGAGACGATCTGACGGTTGCGTCCGGAACCGGTGTCAACCTCGACGCCGAAGCGCGGTGGTTTGAGGATGACCCGGCCGAGTGATTTGATCGTCGAGGTGATCTTGCGCAACCGGGTCGAGGTGTCGAGCCTCTGGCGCTGGTGCACCAGGCGGGCGTGAAGGCCGACCGAGAACTGATGCACGTAAGGGCGGCCATTGGCGGTGGCAATGTCCAGCGGCATTTCATCGGCTTCGACGAGGGCGTCGAGTGCCTCTTCGGGATCCAGCGGAAGGGTGAGGCTGCGGGCAAACATGTTCATCGTGCCCATCGGCAGCACGCCCAGCGTCTTGCCGGATTTGAAGCAGACACCTGCCGCGGCGGAAATCGTGCCGTCACCGCCGCCGGCCACGATGGTTCCGGTCTCCCGGTCACCTGCCACTTCGTTGAGGGTCTTGACGAGGTCTTCGCCCGAGACCAGTCGTACCACGCATTCCTGGCCGCGCTGGGCCAGTTTGGCGCAGGCCATGTCCCCGAACTGCTGCGCATCCATTCCGCGAATGGTGCCGCCTTCGCGATTGAGTATCATGGTAATGCGCATTTCGGCCCTCGTGAACATGGAACGACCAACTATAACAAAACAGCTGCCTTTAGGTTCCATGCACCTGCAACTCAAGCCTATACGGACACACGAAGCCTGTGGATCACCTCCAGACGGGGCAGGCCGGTACGTGATCCGCACAGCCGCCGAGCGCAGTCTGCCGCTGTCGCTCGGGGACCGGCAGAGGCAAGGGGTTACGGGGTCCTGTGTGCGATCATCAATTCAACGCGCTTGAGTTCACGCATGATCCGGTCAGCCTGGATTTGCGGCATCAGACTGGTCTTGAGAATGGTTGCGACAATCACCAGCGTTGCTGACGACAGCCCCCATTTGAGGGCTGCCAGTATCTCGGTTGCGGCGAAGAAATGCCAGCCGGCCCAAACCGCAAGCAGGAACAAAGTGATCTGTGCAATCATCAGGACCCACGATACCCAGCCTAGCTTGCCGGTGAACTGGCTTGCGCCGAGGGCAAACCAGCCCAGCTCCTGGGTTTCGCGGATGATATCCTTGTCCTGATCCGTAAGTGCTTCTTCTATCAGTTGGTCGAGCTTACTCATCGAGGTTTCCTTTCAGGGCCTTGTTCAGTTTTGCCCGTGCATGCATCAGGCGGGTCTTGATGGTGCCGGGCGGGACATCGAGCGCGATGGCGACTTCGGCAACACTCATGTCTTCAAGGTAGAACAGCGAGATGGCTGCTGCATGCGCCGGTGGCAGAGCCTTGATCGCCTGGCGGACCGCGTGGGCGTCAGCAGCCATCGAACCCGCTTCCGGCACACTTATCTCTTCGAGCTGTGCCGCATTGTCGATCGCACTGCGGTCCCTGATCCGTGCCGAAATGATCCGCGCGGCACGCCGGGTCAGGATCCGGTAGGCCCATGCCGCAAAGGCGCGATCGTCGCGCAAGCCCGGCAGGCCCTTTATGATTTCGATCCATGCTTCCTGCACGGCATCCTGGGCATCATCTGCGTTTCCGAGCAAGCGCATGGCATGGCGAAACAGGCCAGGGCCGCGAAGGGTCGCCAACCTTGATACGGCGCTCTTGCCGCCCAATCTGGCGCTGGCCACCAGATAATCCTCGGCCAATTGCTGCTTGGAACGCATCCAGAATGTCCTTGTCTCGGATACTCTGAGGTGACGCCGGATCGCAATCCGGTTCAAACAGGGTAAAAAAAACAAGCTTCAGTTCAGGACACCGAAGCCGATGAGTTTCCGCGATAGGCAAGCAAGCCGTCGGCCAGCGCGTCGAAGACAACCCGGCAGCGTGGAACCATCTTCAGGTTTTCGTGCATGACCAGAAACGTCATCAGTTGGAGATCGAACTCTGCAGGCAACAGCTGAACCAGATCAGGATCATGGGCCGCCAACCCAATCTGGCACATGCCAATGCCACCTTCCGCCCGGATCATCGCAAGCTGTGCGGCATTGCTGTCGGCGCGAAAACTGAAACTTATGCCGGCCATGGCCGGGTAGGCCTTGATGGCCTCGCGGACGTAAGTGAGCTGCCGGTCAAAACCGATCAGCCTGTGTCGTGACAGATCTTCAATGGTTTCGGGCCAGCCGTGCCGATCAAGATAACGGCGATGGGCGAACATGCCCACCGGAATACCGCCGATCTTGCGGCTGACCAGAGCGCCCTGGGTCGGCTCCACCATTCTCACTGCAATATCGACCTGCTGCTTGAGCAGGTCTTCCAGAGCGTCGGAGAGCGAGAGTTCAATTGTCACAAGAGGATACCGCTCCTGCAGGTCAGCCAGGATTGGCGGCAGCACCTCGAGCCCGACCACCTCGCTGGCGCTGATGCGCACCGTGCCTTCAGGATTCTCACTGTTGCCAGAGGCAGCGCGCGCAAGGGCCGCAGCACTTGCCGCCATGGTCTCGGCATAGCTGCGCATGCTCAGAGCTGTCTCTGTCGGCAGCAGACCCTTGTAGGAGCGCAGAAACAGCGGTTTTCCAGCGGCATTCTCCAGCGCGTCCAGATGCCGCCCGACGGTGGGTTGCGTCAACCCCAGCGCGCGGGCCGCGGCTGATTGAGAGCCTTGCTCAAGGATTGCGAGAAAGGTGCGGTAGTGATCCCAGTCGAGTGTCTGTAAGGGCATGCATTAATGTATAGCAGATCAATGAAATATCGCAATTCCGGTTAGGCATGGATGCCTCCATATTCGGGCCATCGCAACTGATGGAGAACGGATATGATATACACGCAAACAGAGCCCGGAAAGCAGATGGCACTGGTGCTCGGCGCAACCGGCGGAATTGGTTCCGCGGTGGCCAAGAGGCTTCTGGATCGCGGTTACACCGTGCGGGCCATGCACCGCGACGCCGCAACCCAGGCAGGCAAAACGCCCCGATACGAGTGGGTCGGGGGCGATTCAATGAGCCGCGACGACGTGGTGAATGCGGCCAAGGGCGTGGATTTGATCGTGCATGCGGTCAATCCTCCAGGGTACCGCAATTGGGGCAAGCTGGTGCTGCCGATGATTGAAAACACCATCGCAGCTGCGGAAGCGGTCGGCGCCCGCATTCTGATGCCGGGTACGGTCTACAATTACGGACCGGAACAGTTTCTCAGCATCGCCGAAGACAGCCCTCAGCAGCCAATGACCCACAAAGGCAAGATCCGGGTCAAGCTGGAGCAACGGCTTGAGGACGCGTCCCGTCGCGGTGTTCAGGTAATCCTGGTGCGGGCAGGGGACTATTTCGGTCCGGGGTCGGGCAATGGCTGGCTCGCGGAGTCGGTCGTCAAACCGGGCACGCCAGTGACGATGATCACCAATCCGGGAGATCCTGGCGTTGGTCATCAATGGGCTTATCTGCCGGATGTTGCCGAAACCATGATGCAGCTTCTGGAGCGCGCCGAGGACCTGCCCGCGTTTGCCCGCTTCCACATGGAAGGTGTCTGGGATCGGGATGGCGAGCAGTTGTCTGCGTCGATACGGCGGGTGACGGGCAGGCCCTGGCTGCAAGTCAAGCGCTTTCCATGGTGGATGCTGAGCCTGGCTGCCCCGTTCGTGCCGTTTTTTCGCGAAGTGCTTGAAATGCGCTATCTGTGGCGCAGGCCAGTCTATATGCGCAATGACAAGCTGGTGGCTTTCCTCGGAGCAGAGCCGCAGACGCCGCTTGACCAGGCCGTGCGCGAGACGCTGCTCAGCCTCGGTTGCCTGGAATGTCCCGCTCCATCTGCGTCTGCCGTCGGTCCTTCAGGGTCGAGAGCTCAAAGGGGGGCAGCATGAGGACTGCATATCACGGCTGAGTCAGGCTGAGGTTGGATCTGGCCAAAAAAAATGGGCCTCGAGATTGCTCTCGGGCCCAATAGGTATGAAGGTCAAAAACCTCCAGAGGGGAACAGCTCATGCGGCGGCACTGGGAGGAGTAGGCCGCCAAAGGTGCATCAGCTGCAGTCGATATGGTGCTTAATTGAGCACTGTGCAAGGAATTGATGCGCATGTCAGCCATGCGGGTGCTGCATGACCCGAAAGCAGGCTTTTGCGATCAGGAATCCGGCCAAAAAAAATGGGCCTCGAGATTGCTCTCGGGCCCAATAGGTATGAAGGTCAAAAAACCTCCAGAGGGGAACAGCTCATGCGGCGGCACTGGGAGGAGTAGGCCGCCAAAGGTGCATCAGCTGCAATCGATATGGTGCTTAATTGAGCAATGCGCAAGAGAATGATGCGCATGACAGCCATGCGGAAGCTGCATGGCTGTCTTGTTGCCTGATAAATAGGCATTTATCGAGATGCGCAATTTAGAGCCCGCTCGGGCTTAGTTCGCCAGAAAGTCTTGCCGGAGGCTTGTTTCAGAAGCTCCAGTTGCGGGCTTTCCCAACCAGAAAGTCGCGGAAGGCCTTGAGTTTGGCCGCGTTTTTCATCTCTTCCGGATAGCAGAAATAGGTGTCGAAGGATGGAATGTCGGCGGTGAGATTGAGCTGCACAAGCTGCAGATCACGGTTGATCATGTAATCGGGCAGCAGCGAAATGCCTGCACCGTTGAATGTCGCCCGCCGGATTGCAGGCAGATTGTTGATCTGCAATTGCGCCGGCCGGCGGTTGTCCGGCGTTCGCCCGGCGGTCTCAAGCCAGTTCACATCGGTGAGATAGCCCGGAGCGGGTTCGCCAAAGGTGATGATTCGATGGTTGTCGAGGTCTTCGATGGACTTGGGTTCGCCATGGCGCGCCAGATAGGAGGGCGAAGCGTAGATGTGCATATGCACCGTGAACAGCCGCCGCTGGATCAGGTCGGGTTGTTGCGGCTGGCGCAGGCGGATGGCGCAATCGGCCTGGCGCATGTTGACGTCGAGTTCCTCGTTGTCCAGCAGCAACTGCACCTGGACATCGGGGTAGAGCGACTGGAATTCCTGCACCTTCTCGGTCAGCCAGCCTTGGCCGAAGCCGACGGTGGTGGTGACGCGCAGCTTGCCCGAGGGTCGCTCGCGGGTTTCGGTCAACTGGTTCCTGACCGATTCCAGCTTCATCAACACTTCATGCGCCGTCTGGTAGAGGATTTCGCCCTGTTCCGACAGGATCAGGCCGCGGGCATGGCGGTGAAACAGCTTGGCGCCGATGTCCATCTCGAGTGCTGAAACCTGCCGCGAGATGGCAGATTGCGACAGGTGAAGTTTCTCGGCGGCGTGGGTAAAGGACCCCGCTTCAGCAGCCGCGTGAAAAATACGCAGTTTATCCCAGTCAAGTGGCACCAAGCGTCCGTCCCCTTGGCCCGTTGCTCGGGCCTTTATCTGGCGCTCACGCGCCTATTCAGCAGCTTCGGCGTGCCTGACATGACCTGCCAGGTAACGTTCAGCCTCCAAGGCTGCCATGCATCCCATGCCCGCCGCAGTCACTGCCTGACGGTAAATATCATCGGTTACATCGCCCGCGGCAAAGACCCCCGGGACATCCGTGGCGGTCGAATCCGGCGCTGTCCACAGATATCCATTGGATTTGTGCTTGAGTTTGCCTTCGAACAGGCTGACAGCCGGGGCGTGGCCGATGGCGACAAAGACACCGTCGATCGGCATGTCGGTGCTGATCCCGGTCTTGCGGTTCTTGAGCCTTACCCCGGTAACGGAAGCAGGCATCGGCGGCTGGGGCGGGGTGCCGAGATACTCGGTCACTTCTGTGTCCCAGATCACGTCGATGTTTTCTTTCTCAAAGACGCGCTGTTGCAGGATCTTTTCGGCGCGGAATGAATCGCGGCGGTGCACGACAGTGACCTTTGCAGCCAGATTGGAGAGATACAGGGCCTCTTCGACAGCCGAGTTGCCGCCGCCGACCACGATGACGTTCTTGCCGCGGTAGAAGAAACCGTCACAAGTGGCGCAAGCGGAGGCACCAAAGCCCATGAACTGCTTTTCGCTCGGGATTTCCAGCCATTTGGCCTGGGCGCCGGTGGCAATGATCAGAGAATCGCAGGTCCAGACAGCGCCGGAATCGGTCTTCACAGTGAAGGGCCGGTTGGTCATCTCGACTTCGGTAACGAGGTCATTGACGATTTCGGCGCCAACATGCTCAGCCTGCTTGAGCATTTGTTCCATCATCCACGGGCCCTGCACAGGGTCGGCGTAGCCGGGATAGTTCTCCACATCGGTGGTGATCATCAACTGCCCGCCCTGTTCCATGCCCGCAATCAGCACGGGGTTGAGCATGGCCCGCGCAGCGTAAATCGCGGCGGTGTAGCCTGCTGGGCCTGAGCCGATGATGAGAACTGGGACGTGACGAGTGGACATGGAACGATCCTGGTAGAGATATTGCGAGGTGACAGTGTGAGCCATCCCCGGTGACGCATCAATGACGAATACCAAAAATTGGCGGCTGTCGCTGTGACGCAGTGCGGCTTTTCCCCATTTAGGTGTCAGCAAGGTGCGGTTTCAAGCACACAGACAGGGTTACGCACAGAACTTCGCGTCAGAACAGCCGCTGAGGCTTTACAGATGCTGCGCGCTGACGCAATTAAGTTTCGCTGAGCGAGCCATCCGGTGCAGGATGGTGACGCCGAAACAGGGAAGACCAGATGGCGATCAGGGCCGAACTCGATGCAATCGATCTCAAGATCCTGCGGGAATTGCAACATGACGGGCGCATGACCAATGTGGATCTGTCGGAACGTGTCGGCATTTCCGCGCCGCCCTGTCTGAGGCGGGTTCGCAAGCTCGAGCAGGCCGGGATCATCCGTGGTTACAGGGCACAGTTGAATGCGCCGAGCCTCGGGTTCGATCTGGTCGCTTTCTGCATGGTCGGGCTCAAGCATCAGTCGGATGCCAATCTCAAGGCCTTTGCCGCCAAGACCAATGAATGGCCGATTGTCCGCGAGACCTGGATGGTGTCGGGCGAAAGCGATTTTCTGTTGCATTGCGTGGCGCGCAACCTCAGCCATTTTCAGGATTTCGTCATCGAGGAACTGACCGCCACTGACAATGTCGATACCGTGCGTACCATGCTGACGATCCGCCAGGTCAAGGATGAAGGTCTGGTGGCATTGTAGCCGGTTTAGAGCATGGCAAAGGCAATTTCATGAAGCCGACAATCAGCGCCGTCATCATTGCCCGCAACGAGGCGGAGATGCTTCCCGGGCTTCTCGAAAGCCTGCATTTCTGCGACGAAATCGTGGTGGTGGACAGTCACAGCGACGATGCCACGCGCGATATTGCAGCATCCTTCGATGCGAAGGTTATTGTTCGCGAGTTTACCGGATTTGGTGATCAGAAGGAGTTTGCCCGGGCGCAGGCCGGCTGTGAGTGGGTGTTGTCGATGGATGCAGACGAACGGGTTCCGGCCATCCTCGCCGACGAAATCGTGTCGACTCTCGCCGATCCGGCTTTTGACGCTTACCACGTGCCGCGGCTGTCCTATTTTCTGGGCAAGCCGTTTCGCCATTCCGGTTGGTGGCCGGATGCGCCGCTAAGGTTGTTTCGCCGCGACGCCGCCCGGTTCAATTCGAAACTGGTGCATGAATTTGCCGAGACCGATCGGCTGACCGGCACGCTGGCGCATCATATGGATCACTTCACCGTGCGGTCGCTGGAACAAGCACTGGCCAAGGGCCAGCATTACGCCGTGCTGGGCGCCCAGCAACTTGAGAAGACAGGACGCCAGGTTTCGTTGCTGAGCCCATTTGGCCATGCGGCCGGCGCGTTCATGAAGACCTTTGTGCTCAAGCGCGGGTTCATGGGCGGCGCCGAAGGCCTGGTGAATGCGTGGATCCATGGCCAGACTGTGTTCTGGAAATACATGATTGTCTATGTGAACCGCCGTGCCGAGGCCCGTCGATCAAGATAACTCCCGGTCGAGAGTGCCACCTCAGGCGCCTGTCAGACGTCGATAGACCCCGAGATGCCGGGCGTGGAAAATGTCGAGCGAAAACATCTGGCGCGCTCGCGCCGATGCGGCTTTGCCATAGGCCCGGCGCATGGCATCATCTTCAGACAGGGCGATGAGGTTTTTCGCCAGCTGTTCTGCATTGCCGGGCGTGCTCAAAAGCCCGGTTTCCCGATCGCTGACGGCTTCGACAATACCGCCGGCCGAGGTGGCCACCACGGGCTTGCCTGCCCATTGCGCCGCGCACAGGCTGGAGCCGAGTCCTTCCTCGCGCGACGCAAGCGTGACGATATCAGCGCCCTTGATCAGTGAGGCCACGTCGTTGCGCCAACCGAGAAAGCTTATCCGGGACAAGCCTTCTGCCTGACGCTTGACACGGGCAAGATCTGGTCCGTCTCCGGCCAGGACCAGATGCGCGTGGGGCGAAGCCTTCTGGACCAGTTGCCAGGCGTTGAGCAGCGTGGTGTGGTCTTTTTCTTCAGTGAAGGCTGCGACGCAGAGGATCATTGTGGCATCATCGCCGAGGCCGAGACGTTCGGGCGGTGCGGCTTCAAGCTCTGCTTCATCGACAGCATCGTGAATGATGCTGATGCGGTCGCCGGCAATGCCGCCGGTGCGCAGTGCCTGATAGCCGGCCTCGGAGACGGTGATGAAGTGATCGGCCGCCTGGTACATCATTCCGCCACGACACCTGAACGCGTTGCGCCGCGAGACAACCAGGCGCTGGCGGCGCCCGAGCTTTGCCGCGACCGCTGTCTTGTGGGCCCGGTTGGAATGAGCGTGTATCAGATCAATGTCTTCGCTGCGGGCGAGGTTGCGGATTTTCAAGATCGAGCCGAGATCAACAAGCCCTCGGCAATTGACGGGCAACGTGTTGGCATGGGCGGTGAGGGCGTTGGAAAGCCCTGATCCGTGCGGCACACCATACCATTCGGAGATGCCCGGCTTGGTCCGTCCGGCGAGAAGGAGCAGCTGGTTTTCACCGCCTCGCAATCCCTTTTCGCTCGACAGATGCAGCAGGTTCATCGTTCGCCACTGCCCAAAAGGGTTTGCAGCCGTTCGAGAAAGCCGCTGCGGATGGCTTCAAAGTCCCGCCGTGCCCGGGCGCTGATGCGAGCCTTTTGCGTGGCGTCCATCCGGATCACCTCGCCGATCGCTGTTTCCAGTGCACTCTGGTCGACCTGATAACAGGTGCCCAGGTGACGCGGGGTGGATGACGCGACATCGACCAGGATACCGGAACCGGACGTAACCAGCTCATTCATCGGCGGAGCGTCGGTGGTAATGACCACGGCGCCGGTCGACATGGCTTCCACGATGTAGTGTCCCCACCCCTCGGCCTGGGATGGGCACAGGTGGATACCGCAGGCGTTCTGCAGCGTTTTCATCTCGTCATCGCTGAGATAGGTGCTGATCAGCCTGACATTGGCCGGCACCGAAGCGGGCGCCAGCCTGGCGTTCATCACCAGCGTCAGCTCCGGCCATTCCGGGTGAGCCTGCCAGGCTGCGAGCACTGTGTCTGTGCCCTTGAGCGTGCTGGCGCCTGCAATGTGTACGAAGCGGGCGCGATCCGTGGCGGTGTCCGGCGCGTGCTGGTCTTCCGAGGTGAAGCCGAGATGAAACGTGTTGGCACCTTCGCTGGAAAAGACATCAACCGCGTGCCGGCTCTTACACAGAACCAGATCGATATGCTTGAGCCGTCCCAGTTGGCGTCGTGGATAGCGTTCCTGGTTTGGCAGCAGGTAATGGACATCGGCGGCGGAATACCAGGCGGGATAGACCCGTTCGACATGGATGGCGATACGCGCCCGCCGTGTTCTGAAAATACGCTCCATGAACGGGCGGCTCTTGTGGTCGGCGCGTCCTATGACATGGGGCAGGCCGGCGTCGCCGATTGCATCTTCGAGCAGCAGACTGTCCTTGGTCAGGCCGTATTTGCTGTCCTTGCCGATGATCAGGATATCAAGCATCGAATTTCCGCCAGACGTCTTCATAGGCTGCCGAAAGCCGCTCTGCCTCGCTTTCGATGGTGAAATTGGCCAATACAAACGGCCGCGCCCTTCTGGCTGCGGCGCTGCGCCTGGCATCGTCGTCCATGAAGACTGCGGTTGCGGCAGCAAGTGCGTCCAGGTCATCCTTTTGCACCACCGCACCGGTTTCATCCGTGTCGCGTGCAATGATTTCGTCAAAGGCGCCAACGTCGGTTGCGACAACCGGCACGCCGCTGGCCTGGGCTTCGAGCGGGGTCAGGCCAAAGCCTTCCCAGCGCTGCGGCGCGATGAACAGGTCAAGCGCGCGGTACCATTCGTTGATGTTGGTATGTTCGCCGACGAACAGAATGCGGTCCTCAAGATTTGCGGATGCGACACGCGCCTTGAGCTCGGTCAGAAAGCCCGCGTGGCTGGCCGTGGCCCGGCCCGCGACGATTGCGCTCCAGCCCGGCCGTGATGGCAGCAGCCGGATCATCGCATCGACAAACACATCGGTGCCTTTCTGGTGGCGAATGCGGCCAAAACAGCCGGCCAGTTTCTGATCCTGCGGCAGTGACAGCGCGCGCCGCACCTCGGTGGGGTCCGCTGCCGGTGAGAACCTTTCGGCATTGATGCCGTGCAGGCTCACCCGGTGCGGAACCTTGAGGTAGCTCGAGGTCTTGTGACTGGTGGCGATGACGCCGTCCATGCGCGCAATCAGAAACCGGGTCCAGCCCGTATGCACCCGCTGCGACGCGGAGGTGAACACGAGCTTGATCGGCATGCACAAGACGTTGCGCAGAACCACGCCCATCAGCATCTCGACATTGCGCCTTGCGTGCCAGATCCGCAGTTTCCGTCCCTCGGGCGCGCGCCAGAGACGCGGCAGGTCGCGAAGGCGCAGCCTCGGCAGGGTGTCGGGCAGGCCTGGTCCGAAGACCGCAATCTGCTGCCCGATCCGGTTTTGCACCGGGATCAGCTGTATGATCGACGTGGTGACGCCGGACAGCCGCCGCTTGAGGTTCGGGGCAATCACGTGTGTCCGGGTTGGATCGGAAAGCATGGGATCTCAACCTGAACCGGTTACGGATCTGTCGGGCTTCAGCTCCACTTGACCTCGAGGATCTCGTAAGCCTTCGACCCGCCGGGCGCGACCACCTCGATGGAATCGCCAACCGCCTTGCCAATCAGCGCGCGCGAAATCGGCGAGGAGATCGAGATCCGGCCCGCCTTCACATCGGCCTCCTGGTCGCCGACGATCTGGTAGGTCTTTTCTTCCTCGGTGTCCTCGTCAACCAGCTTGACGGTGGCACCGAACTTGACAGTGTCGCCAGACATCTTCGAAAGATCGATAATATCGGCGCGGCCGATGTAATCCTCGAGCTCGCCGATGCGGCCTTCATTGTGGCTCTGAGCTTCCTTGGCCGCATGATATTCCGCGTTTTCAGAGAGGTCGCCATGGGCGCGCGCTTCCGAGATAGCCTCGATGATCCGCGGCCGTTCGGTCTGCTGGCGCCAGCGCAGCTCTTCCCGCAATTTGGTGTAGCCGCCTTGCGTCATCGGAACCTTTTCAACCATCGGTCTTAATCCTTGTCCATGTTGCTCTGACGCCCGTTGAATTGGCGGCAGAACACAAAAATGAAACGCCCCCGAAGCGAATACTACGGGGCCGTTCAAGTGTTTCTTTTTGTCAGGCTATCAAATCCGGCAAGAAAATTCACCTGAAAAAAGATGGTTCAGGCCGCGGCGCCTCTGGGCAGTGCCACGGCTCCGTACGGTCCGCTATTACTTCGGTGTCATGATCGCGTCTTGCAAGGGCTGATCTCAAAAACCCGTACCACAGGCCGCGATGGCGCCCCGTGAGGGACCGACATGCGGCCTGTCCGGGTTTATTCGTCGCCGAACCAGCGGTTGGACGCGGTGAGGCGGAAGGTGGTGCTGCCCGGCTGCCGGGGCATGGGAATTCAGCGAGCTGCATCCGGCATGGCCCTCAGAGGTTATCGTGTGTGTCCAGCCACGGGCTCATGGGATCCGCGTCTTCACCACCTCATAGCGCTCGGGCAGATTGGGCGGTTTGTAGGCGTGCCGCTTGTCCATCCGCTCGATCACGGCTTCATGCAGTTTGGCGCCTTCGGGTATGCGGCGGTGGTCGAACATCGGCCAATAGATGTTTCCGATCCTGAAGCGCTGGTAGAAGGCCGTTCCGGGCACCTTGCGCGGCAGAAACTCGACAATCGCCCAGGCAAGATTCATGGACTCATTGATATCGGCAAGTGGATCGGGCTCGCCATAATGCTTGCTGTTGCCGGCTGCTTCGTCCCGGGCCGATTGCGGATCAGCCGCCACCTCGTCCTGAGCTGCTTTTCCGTGAGTGAGAAGCCGGAACACCGGTTCGTCGCCGAGCACGCCGGCAGCCACGGCTTCGCGGTAGAGCCATTCGAGCGGGATCTTGGCGAGCCCGCTCTTGGCGTCCGGATGGCCGCCTCCGACATCGCCGTGGCACCCGGTGAACCAGACTTCCTCGAAATCCTGCGGTGACGTCTCATAGGACCGGGTCTTGTAGGACCATTCCTCATAGTCCTGTCCCGGCTCCCACAATGCGGGCTGGAAATATGTGCGCCGCTCGTCGATGGCGACGGCATGGCGGACGATCTTCACCCGGTCATTTCTGTTGGTGTAAGCCTTCTGGGTGGTGGTCAGCCAGGGAAAACGGGATGTTGCGTCAAACACCGAGGCCACGGTGTCCCACAGGCCGAGATACTCGATGCGGATGCCTGATCCATCGAGCACCTTCTGAAAGTGGCCGATCTCGGCGCTGAAGCCCTCCGAGCCCGGTTCGCCGAGCCGCGCATAGGCACGCCAGGCATAGCGCACCAGCTGCAATTGCTCGGGCCGCACCAAGCCGAATATGCGGATGAACCCGGCCAGCAGCCGCGCGGTATAGGAGCCGCGGGAAAAGCCGAAAATGTAGATCCTGTCGCCATACTCGAAATTTCGGACCAGGAATTCATAGGCCTGCATCACATTGTCGGCGATGCCCGCACCTGTGGCGAGGCCGAGCACGATCCGTGTCTTTGACTTGAACCGCTGCCACCAGCCGTTGAGGCCAAAGGTGCCTACGCCGGGCTGATAGAACACGAGCTGCTTCCCGGTTCGTTTCAGGCTGCCATAGAGCCTGAGCACATTGGTCCGGTCGCCGGAAATCTGGTTCGACGTTCCATCCAGCAAAATGACGATGTTCCTGGCCATTGGCGTGGGCCTCCACCGGGAGCAGGATACGCGAAGTATGGAAAGACGGCAATCAGAGGGGGAAGTGCGAAAAGCTATTTCGCATGTGGCGTGAGCGTTGGAAAAGTGGTTTCATGTCCAAATACAGTGGAGCAGTGTTGGGGGTGTGACGTGTATGAGTTCGGTAAACTCTTCAAGCTGCTTGCAATTTCGATTTTGGTTACGACCAAGTCCGCGATTGCGGCAGATATATCCGTATCGACCACAGGTGATGCGTCCGGAGTTGCGCAATCCATCGTTCAGATCTCTGGCGATATTGCTGTCGAGGATATTCTGAAGTTCAAACAAATTAGCAAGTCGCTACCGCCGCAGACAATTGTCCGGTTTGACTCCCCCGGCGGAAGCTTGCTGGGCGGGATTGAAATCGGAAAAGTCATCGCGGCTTCGGGGTTCGCCACATCCGTGTCAGATACTTGTGCGTCGTCTTGCGCGCTCGCCTGGCTGGCTGGAGCCCCCAGAATCTTGTCGTCCTCCGCACAGGTCGGCTTTCATCTGGCCTACAAGAGCAACGTGGATCAGACCGAATCCGGAGCGGGAAACGCTTTGGTTGGTTCATATGTGACTGGCTTGGGCTTCGGCGACAATGTTGTGCGCTACATAACGTCCGCTGCTCCCGATGATATGCAGTGGCTAAGCGCAAGAGACGCCGACCTCCTCGGTATCGACATCGTCGTTTCGGACAGCCACGTGGTCCGCAGTGTAACAAAGAAGAATTCACCAAACGACAGCGAAGCCGTGAACCCATCAACCGCAGCAGCAGAGCTGATCAAGTCGATGATCGTATCAACCACCTATTCCGACACGAAAGCACTGGAAACGGTTCGCAGCATGTATGCAGATCAGATTTTGTATTTTGGAGAAATGAAATCGAGGAATGAGGTTTATTCCGACAAGGTGAACTACCTCAAGCGCTGGCCGTACCGGACCGTATATTTGCGGAATGAGACAATTTCTGCGTCTTGCCGGTTATCGCGATGCAAGGTTACTGGAGTCTATGACTGGGGTGTAGGTAACGCTAAAGGCCGCAGGAAAAGCGGATCAGCTGTTTTTGTCTATGAGTTCGAAGTGAGCGATACCATTCAGATTACGGCAGAGGGTGGCGAAGTCCTTAGCCGCTACTAAAGCAGTGGTGCCATTGGCAAGAGGAAGCTTGGTGACTTCGACTTCGCGACGCTCTGCAAATATGTCAGAGGTTTTCTTCGGATCTTTCGAGAAGCCGTTCCAGCCGGTCGAAATTCTGCTCATTCGCGGCGTGCAGGAACTTTTCCATCGCCTCCATCTCGTCCGTGCGCTCAAACAGCATGCGCCACGAGAGGCGGGCACCGCGATCGTCATCGGCAAAGTGCATCTCAAGTGTGAAGACGTGAACCGGTTCATGGTGTGTCATCCGCACCATCTCGCCTGAAACAACGTCGTCGAAGGACCAGCGGTTGTGGAACTCGGTGCCGTTGTCGGCGGTCATAGTCACAAGCCAGTGTCCACCGGGTTTCAGATCGAAAGCGGAGATGTGGTTCACGAACCCCTCCGGTCCCCACCATGCGGCCAGTTTTTCGGGATCTGAAAAGGCGTCGAAAAGCGTTTTGCGGTCGACCGGAAAAAGGCGGGTGTTGTTGATTTCTATGGGGGTGGTCATGGGGTGGTCCATCGGAGTTGCCGTCGCAGGCCAGTAGCCCGCCGCTGGTCCCGTCGATGACTTTTATGCCGCTTGCGTCAGCATCTCTGGCGGCAAGTGCTTGCGCGCTTCGAGAATTTCCATGCCGACAATTTTGCCGTTTTCGTCAAAATCCAGAACAATACCGTCGGAGACTTCTTCGCTTTCGAGAACCGCCTCACCGGAAAACCGGATGTAAGCCGCATCGGCAGCCGGATCAAATTTTACCGTAGGCGTCATTCAGGCCTCCTTGCCCGGCGATCCAGGAACACCGAGATAATACGGATTTCGACAGCATTTTCCACACAGATTACGCGCAACACGCGGCCTTGTCGCTCGGGAATTGACCGGAAGCGCCTTTCTGCACTGCTGTCGCGAGGCTCACTCGTACGCCAGTCCGGTTCATACACCGTCCGCGCCACCCACTCCTTTTCCAGACCACGTTCAACCAGAACGGTTTCTGCATGCTGCGTGTAGCGAACAGGTTTGGGCATGTTTGGCCCCTTCAGGCCGCCGGGAAATAGCTCTGCAGGGGGTGCACTTCGAGGTTTCCGGCCTTCAGCGCGGCAATAGCCTGGGCGGCGGAGAGGCTGCCTGACATTGTGGTGAAGTAGGGCACCTTCTGCATCAGGGCGGCGCGGCGCAGCGATTTGGAATCGGAGATGGTCTTGGCGCCCTCGGTGGTGTTGATCACCAGTTGCACCTGGCGGTTCCGGATCGCGTCCTCGATATGCGGACGGCCTTCAGCCACCTTGTTGACCTGTTCGACCTCGAATCCCTCGCCCTTGAGGAAGTCAGCGGTGCCCGATGTTGCCATCACTCGGAAACCGTTGTCCGTGAGAATGCGGATTGCCTCGACGATGCGCGGCTTGTCCTCGTCGCGGACTGACACGAACACGGTTCCCGAGCGCGGCAGATCATTGCTGGCTCCAAGCTGCGCCTTGGCGAAGGCCAGTGCGTAGTCTCGGTCGAGTCCCATGACCTCGCCGGTCGAGCGCATTTCCGGACCGAGCAGCGTATCGACGCCGGGGAACTTGGCAAACGGGAAGACCGCTTCCTTCACCGCAATATGGGTCAAGGTACGGTGGTTGGGGACAGCGCCGTAGGCCGCAAACGCGTCAGCAAGTTTCTCACCGGCCATGATCCGTGTGGCCACCTTGGCGATCGGCGAGCCGACGGTCTTGGCCACAAACGGCACCGTGCGCGAGGCGCGCGGATTGACCTCGAGCACATAGATCACATCGTCCTTGATGGCGTATTGCACGTTCATCAACCCGCCGACATTGAGCGCTCTGGCCAGAGCGATGGTCTGGGTCTCAAGCCGGTCGACCATCTCGGGCGACAGGGTGTGGACCGGCAGCGAGCAGGCCGAATCGCCCGAGTGAATGCCGGCTTCCTCGATATGCTCCATGATGCCGGTGACATTGACGCTCTCGCCGTCGCAGAGACAGTCGACATCCACCTCGATGGCGTTGGTCAGATAGGTGTCGAACAGCAGCGGATTGGTTCCCAGAAGCGTGTTGATCTGACCGGTCTTGTCGTTGGGGTAGCGCGCCTTGATGTCTTCGGGCACCAGCTCCGGCACGGTGCCGAGCAGGTAATTCGAAAGATTGGTCTCATCGCGGATGATCTGCATGGCGCGGCCGCCAAGCACGTAGGACGGACGCACAACCAGCGGGAAACCAATGTCGGTGGCGACCAGGCGGGCCTGCTCGACCGAATAGGCGATGCCGTTGTTGGGTTGAACCAGGTCGAGCTTGTGAAGAAGCTTCTGGAAGCGATCGCGGTCTTCGGCCAGGTCGATCATGTCGGGAGCGGTGCCCAAGATCGGGATGCCGGCTTTTTCCAGCGCTTCCGCCAGCTTCAGCGGGGTCTGGCCGCCGAGCTGCACGATCACGCCCTTGAGGGTTCCCGCTTCCTGCTCCTTGAGCAGGATTTCGAGCACGTCCTCGTCCGTCAGCGGGTCGAAATAGAGCCGGTCGGAGGTGTCGTAATCGGTGGAGACTGTTTCCGGGTTGCAGTTGATCATGATCGCTTCATAGCCTGCATCCTTCAGCGCGAAGGCGGCGTGGCAGCAGCAATAGTCGAACTCGATGCCCTGGCCGATGCGGTTGGGGCCGCCGCCGAGGATGACCACCTTGGTGCGGTCGGAAACGCGCGCCTCGCATGCGAGGTTGCCCGCGAACGGCACTTCGTAGGTGGAGTACATATAGGCCGTCGGCGAGGCGAATTCGGCAGCACAGGTGTCGATGCGCTTGTAGACCGGGCGGACGCCGATGTCGCGGCGCAGCTTGGCAACTTCATGGCCGCGCTTGCCGGTGAGCGAGCCGAGCCGTGCATCGGAAAAGCCCATCGACTTGATCAGCCGCAGGTTCTGCGCGTCGGTCGGCAGTCCGTGCTCGCGAATGCGGGCTTCCATCGCCAGAATGTCCTCGATCTGGGCCAGGAACCACGGGTCAATCTTGCAGATCGCGTGCACGTCCTTGGCGCTCATGCCAAGTCGCAGCGCCTGCGCCACCATGCGCAAGCGGTCCGGAGTCGGGGTGCCGATGGCAGCCTTGATGGCGTTGTCGTCGTCGCCTTCGCCAAGGCCGGGGATCTCGATCTCGTCGAGGCCGGTGAGGCCGGTTTCAAGGCCGCGCAGGGCCTTCTGCAGGCTTTCGGCAAAGGTCCGGCCAATCGCCATGACTTCGCCGACGGATTTCATCGCGGTGGTCAGGAGCGGCTCGGCGCCGGGGAATTTCTCAAAGGCAAAGCGCGGGATCTTGGTGACGACGTAATCGATCGACGGTTCGAACGAGGCCGGGGTGGCACCCTGGGTGATGTCGTTTTCGAGCTCGTCAAGGGTGTAGCCGACGGCGAGCTTGGCTGCGACCTTGGCGATCGGGAAGCCGGTGGCCTTGGAGGCAAGTGCAGACGAGCGCGAAACGCGCGGGTTCATCTCGATGACGACCAGGCGGCCATCCTTCGGGTTGACCGCGAACTGCACGTTGGAGCCGCCGGTTTCGACACCGATCTCTCGCAGAACCGCCACCGAGGCGTTGCGCATGATCTGGTATTCCTTGTCGGTGAGCGTCAGCGCCGGGGCCACGGTGATCGAGTCACCCGTGTGCACGCCCATCGGGTCGAGGTTCTCGATCGAGCAGATGATGATGCAGTTGTCGGCGGTGTCACGCACCACCTCCATCTCGTATTCCTTCCAGCCCAGCACTGATTCCTCGATCAGCACTTCGGTGGTCGGCGAGGCATCAAGCCCGCTTTCGATGATGTCGAAAAATTCCGAGCGGTTGTAGGCGATGCCGCCACCGGTGCCGCCCATGGTGAAGGAGGGGCGGATGATGGCGGGCACGCCGATCAGATCAAGCGCCTTGGCGGCCTGCGCCATGGCATGGCTCATGTAGCGCTGCTTGCGGTCGGATTCGCCGAGATTCCAGGTGTTTTCCAGCGCATCGAGTGCTGCGTCGAGTTCGTCGCCCGAAAGCTTTTCGCGCAGCACCTTGCGTTCGGCTTCATGCGCCTTGCGGTCGGTGTCCTTGATTTCGGTGGCGTTGGCCAGGAACGAGCGCGGGGTCTCGAGCCCGATGCGCGACATCGCCTCGCGGAACAGGGCCCGGTCCTCGGCCATGTCGATGGCGGCCGGCTTGGCGCCGATCATCTCGACATTGTAGCGCTCGAGCACGCCCATGCGCTGCAGCGAAAGTGCGGTGTTGAGCGCGGTCTGGCCGCCCATCGTCGGCAGCAGCGCGTCGGGGCGTTCGCGGGCGATGATCTTGGCCACAACTTCCGGGGTGATCGGCTCGATATAGGTGGCGTCGGCGAGGCCCGGATCGGTCATGATCGTCGCCGGATTGGAGTTGACCAGGATGACCCGGAAGCCCTCTTCCTTCAGCGCCTTGACCGCTTGCGTTCCGGAATAGTCAAATTCACAGGCCTGCCCGATAACAATCGGTCCCGCACCGATGATGAGGATCGACTTGATATCATTGCGTTTTGGCATGGTCCGGGTCCCTGTTGTACGGGCTTCGCGCAAAAATCCCCCCGCTGGAGATCGACCACCCGGGAGACGCCATGCGCAAAATCTGAGGCTAGACGCGGCTTATAGGGAAATCTTGGCCTGGGCGAAACCCCAAATGCGGGATTGTCAAAGGTAAAAAGCGGGGCGCGGGGACAATTGCTCAGACCGGTTTCCTTCATGGCGCTTTCCGCCGTCGGTCTGTTGGATCCGGAACCGGCAAGTTTGTAGGAGAGGTTCACGGACCGGAAGCCGCTTCTGGCCCGGTGAATTCCGGTCAGGATAGGGGGTCGTGGGACGGTTGAAAATAGGGTGAAGGAGAGCCCCCTATCTCCCCCGCTCCCGCTTCTGCAGATCCAGCAGCCACTCCACCACATCAGCCTTTTCGTGATCGAACAGCCGGAACGTCGTCATGAGGAAATGGTCGGCTTCAAGGAAGGCTTCGAACCAGGCCCGGTCGCGGTCATCGATGCTGACAATCATTGAGTAGGGCGGAGCCATGTCGGCGGTGAGTTTTTCGCCCTCGCGGACATGGCAATCACGGCACCATTCATCAACCACGGCCTGACCGCGCTTGACGGCCGCCGGATCGGCGCGTGCCGGTGATGTGGTTGCAGACAGAAACATCGCGTTCAGCCCCATGAGTGCAAAAACGACTGCGGATCGGCCGGTGTTGGTATGTCGAATTTGCATCATGTCCCGAGCTCTTGTGCGCCTGATGGCGTTGCGCAGATTGGACCATAAAACAACAGCGTGCGGCGGGCCTTGATCCCGGTCAACTCCACTGTCCGGAGCCGAGCGGTATGGGCTGAAATGCGCAACGCGTAACCGGTCTTTAAGCAATTGCGCCCAGTTTGACCTAACGGTTTTTGTCTTATGGCGTCAGTATGTCTTCACGCATTTCCAGCCCACGCTCTGAAGCCGGCCTCTGGCTGGGCGTTCTGGCGCGTGTGAGGCAAGACGCTTGGTTTTATGGCGCAGTGCTCGTCTACACGGCTGCCGGTCTGCTGTTTCTCGCCGCGGCGGGCAACAGCGGTGGCACATCTTATTCCAACTATGTCTTTCCAGGCATCAAATGGCTGCTGGTCTTCCTGCCGGTGGTGGCGCTGACCTATGACGTGATTTCGGTCGTCATCCGGTTTGATCAGCGGAGATCGCTTGCCTACAAGCGCGTGTTCTCGCGCAAGCGGATCTCCAGTCTTCTGGCCGGTCTGGCGATCATGGCCGGAATCATCGTGTTCTATGGAACCTTCACATCGGTCAAGACAACACTGCCGATGATGTTTGACGGGTTTCTCTACGATCGGGTCCAGGCTGATCTCGACGCGATGCTGCATTTCGGCACCGACCCGTGGCGTCTTGTGCATGTGATGCAGGGGCAGGAAACCATCACAGCAATCGTCAATTTCAACTATGGGCCGGTCTGGTTTTCACTCTGTTTCGGGGGGCTGTTTTTCGTCGCCACGTCGCCCCGGGCTGATGGATACCGGATGCGGTATCTGATGATGTTCATGTTTGTCTGGGTGGTGATCGGCAATCTGCTGGCTGGTGCCTTCCTGTCGGCAGGGCCGGTCTATTACGGCCAGGTCACCGGCGACGAGGAGCGCTTCGCGGGCCTGTTGGCCTTCCTGGCGCTGGACCAGAGCACCCGCTCGGTGCAGGAGTACCAGCAATATCTCTGGGTGCTGTATGAAGCACGCGTGCCCGGCATTGCAAGCGGCATCTCCGCCTTTCCCAGCGTGCATGTCGCTCTGGCCACCATGAATGCGCTGTTCGTGCTCGAGCGCTCACGGAGATGGGGCATTCTGGCACTTGTCTATGTGGCGATCGTGCAGGCCAGTTCGGTTTTCCTCGGCTGGCATTACGCGATCGATGGCTATGCCTCCATCGTGCTTGTGGTCTCGGCCCATTTTGTGCTGCGGCGGGTGATGCGGGCGACCAACTCGCTTCAGGCGCCGGGAGTTGCCGGTGGCCATGGATCAGTCCCGGGTCTCGGAAACGTGGCCCGGCCGATGTGAGCTCAGCCGTCGGTTACGCCGCCCCAGCGGGCGCGGACCTGTGGCATCTGGCTGCGGCTGACCGGCAGTTGCTGGCCATCGACGGTCTGCACCACGAGCTTCGGGTTCTTGCCGCCCTGCCGGCTGAGGGTCTCGAGACCTGCGTCAGACACCCAATGCGAGCGGTGGATCTGCTGGCCGGCGCCGGCTTCGGCCATTGCATCGGCGAGCCGCATCAGGACAAGCTCTTCGCCCCGTGTGGTAACCACCAGCACATAATGATCCTGCACCTCGAGCCGGATCAGGGTGCCGCGCTTTCCCACCGGCAGCCTGTCGAGCAGAGGCGGCCGTTCGGCGGCAGCGGTTGCGGTGTCAGGATCCAATGTGGTGGCACTGGCGGCTGACGCCGATAGCTCGCCGGGGGTGGTGCCTCCTGCCGTGTCCGGCCCGGCCGGCGAGACTTCGCCGCCGCCGCTCATGCTGAGCCAGGCCAGCAGTGAGAACGACACCCCGATCGGCAAGGCGACCAGGGCATTTTCCGCAATCTGCACAACATTGAGCGGGCGCATCAGCAGCGAGAAGTTGATCACCGAGATTATCAGGCCGACAGGCAGCGCCGATACAATGGCGCCGGCAAGCATGCGGCTGAGGCGAGAGGCCATGTGGGCGGTCAGCAGAACGTCGAAAAACGCGATGCTGATCAGCGCGCAGGTCCAGCTGGCGGCGTGCAGCACCAGCCAATACCCAAGGCGGGTGGGGAAGGCCAGCCGCTCGTAGGTGCCGAACGGGCCGGTGACCACGAACAGGCCGACCACCAGTGCAAACACCAGCCACAGCCTTGGCCGTTTCAGATGGGTGTGCAGTTCACGAAGCGTGGATTGCAGCAAGGGGTCGCTCACGAAGTTCTCCGGTCACAGACGCAGATGGCGTTGAGGAACGTCTCCGTTCATGGCCGATGGGGGCAGATTAAGCAATCGGATCATCGGCTTTTGGCGTTTCAGCCAGCCGCGATCCACAACAATGGACCCGTTCTCATGACCCTCGAGCCCCTGCTCACTGCCAGCCCCGCAATCCAGTTTCATGTGCTCACCGTTGTCCCCGCAGCGGTCATCGGCGGCATCATGTTGCTGAGAAAGAAAGGCACGCCAGCGCACCGTGTCGCGGGCCGTGTCTGGATTGCGCTGATGCTGCTTGCGGCACTGTCGAGCTTCTTCATCCATACGATCAGGATCTGGGGACCGTTCTCACCCATTCATCTTTTGTCGGTGTTGACGCTGTTCGGCGCCTTCATGGTGGTCTGGTCGGCGCGGCAGCGCGACTTCATCAACCACCAGCGGGCGGTCAAATCGCTCTACTTTGGCGCCATCGGCATTGCCGGGTTTTTCAGCTTCCTGCCGGGACGGATCATGCACGAGGTGGTGTTCGGCACGGCTGAGGCGAGCGCTGCCGCCGCCGGCACTCAATCAGCCCCGGTTGCGGCTTCTCCGGCGATGCAGATTGCGCAAGCGGCGCCAATCTGGGTGTGGCCCCTGCTGATCGGCCTGATCGTGCTTGGCGTCAGCCGCATGCGCGACCGGGAAATGCCGGTGTGGCGGCTGATGCTTTTGCCTGCGGCACTTGTCATATCGACATTGGTGACACTCCTGCTCGGGGGACTGGGCGTCTCCGGCCTCGTTGCCGTGGCCAGCAGCCTCGGCCTGGGTCTCGCCGTGGGCTGGATGACGATGCGCGCTGTCACGGCAATGCGGCTTGCCGGGAACCGGGTGCTGGTTCGGGGCGAAGCAGTGTCCCTGATCGCCATTCTGGTGATTTTCTCGAGCCGCTTCGTTGCCGGTGCGATGACGGCACTGGCGCCCGATCTCATGGAAATGGCTGGCGTCTCGGAACTTTTCGTCGCCGTACCGGTTTTCTGTGCGGGCGTAATGGCCGCCAGGGCGCTGGCGCAGGCCGGGTTCAACCCGCTTGCGCGGACCTCCCGCCGGTTGACGCTCGAAGCCGAGTGTTGAAACTGGCTGCAGTGGGCCGTACAAGCGCTTTATTGAAGCAACGGCTAATGCCGCCCGGGAGAGTTGAGACCATGGATTGGAAAGGCCGTCGCCAGAGCGACAACATCGAGGACCGGCGTGGAACTTCCTCACGCGGCCGCAATCCATTTGGCCGAAGTGGCGGCATTCGGCTGCCTTCGGGCGGAATTCGCCGCTCGGGGATGAGCTTCAAGACCATCCTGATCATCGGTGTGATCTATCTGGTACTCAAACTCATCGGCATTGACCCGCTGCAAATGCTTGGCGGTGGCAATACCGGCGAGCTTGGCGGCGGACAAGCCCAGACCGAGCGCCAGGTCACGCCGGCACGGCAGGACGAGATGACGCAATTCGTCGCCACCGTTCTGGCCGAGACAGAAGATGTCTGGAACGGTGTGATGAAATCGCAGGGCTTCGATTATGCCGAGCCAAAGCTGGTGCTGTTTTCAGGCGCAGTGAGTTCTGCTTGCGGCAATGCCAGTTCCGCCTCCGGTCCGTTCTACTGCCCCGGCGATCAGAAGGTTTACATTGATCTGACTTTCTTTGACGAGCTGGCGCAGCGCTTCGAGGCGTCGGGCGATTTTGCCCAGGCCTATGTGCTGGCCCACGAGGTTGGTCACCACGTGCAGAACCTGATCGGCGTGCTGCCCGAGTTCAACCGGATGCGGCGTTCGATGAGCCAGAGCGAACAGAACCAGATGTCGATCCGGGTCGAGCTGCAGGCCGATTGCTTTGCCGGTATCTGGGGGCATTACACAGCCCAGAAAGGCCTGCTTGAACGTGGCGACCTGGAAGAGGCGCTCAATGCCGCCCAGCAGATCGGCGACGACACGCTGCAGCGCCGGACGCAGGGCTACGTGGTGCCCGAAAGCTTCAATCACGGCACCTCGGCGCAACGCAAGGAATGGTTTGCGCGCGGTTTCGAGACCGGCCGTCTGGAAGCTTGCGACACGTTCAACAACGACGTGTAAGCCAACTGCATTGTTGTTGCTTGTCCGCAGCCTTTTGCAGGCTGCGGCATGCGGAGATGCGTAAGGTGAGCAGCTTTGCTCAATATTTGATTGTCATGCGGGAAAATTAGTCGCTTTTTATTCAATAAATTTGGAAAATTCATATGAAACGTTAATGGTTTTGCAGGGGTTCCAGTAGGATTTTAGGGCCTAATTTAGCAGCGGTTAAAGTACCTGCCGTTGCGGAAGCAGGCATGATGCGTGCTCGAGGATCCATCAGGAGGTCCGACAACAGAGTACAATGGTCTGATCCCTCATGACACTCAAAACGCGTATCTTCCTCCTCGCTCCGCTGGCCATGTTGGGCATGCTGGTCGTGGGGGCAATTTTCTATTACGGCAACCTGATCGAGCAGGATTACCGAACCCGGCTGGCCGAGATCCAGCAATTGTGGACGGTGGATGCGGAGATCGAGACTTCCCTGCTGGCCGCGCGCCGGCATGAGAAAGATTTCCTTCTGCGCAGCGATACCAAGTACTCGGACAGGCATGCAGAGACTTCGGCACAGATCATGGCGCAAATTGCGAAGTTGGACGATCTCGCCAAGGCCAATGCGGCCGGTTCGCTGGATCAGCAGATCGATGCTGTAAAGGCGGGGTTCGACCGTTACCTTACGTCGTTCACATCGCTTGTCGAAAAGAAAAAAGAGTTGGGGCTGGATGAAACAACCGGTCTCCAGGGTTCATTGCGTTCAGCCGTTCATGAAGCCGAGGAATATCTCGGCACGCTCGAGCAGCCGGAACTGACGGTCAAGATGCTGATGATGCGACGTCATGAGAAAGACTTCATCATGCGTGTCGACGAGAAATACGTCGGACGGCTTGATGACCGTGTCTCCGAGTTCAAGCAATTTCCGGCTGCGACGTTCGGTTCGCTCGCGGCGCGAGACCAGATTTTCCAGCTGATCGACACGTATCAGGCGGACTTCAAGTCATTTGCAACGGCGACGCTGGAAGAGCTTGCGCTTCGCAACGACCTGTCAGCGGCCTATGCCGATGTCGAGCCGGTTCTTGCCGAGGTCAAGGCGATCGCGACCGAACTTCGCGACGGCGTGGCGAGTGAACTTGAAGCCGCGCAGGCCAGCATTCATCAGATGGTGATTATTGCGACGCTTATGGCCATTCTGATCATCGGCGCCGTTGTTCTGGTTGTCGCCCGATCCGTCTCCAAACCGTTGCTTTCGACTGTCTCAGCGCTGCAGGCGCTGGCCCGGGACGAGACCGGTGTGGAACTTCAGGGCAAGGATCGCAAGGACGAAATCGGCGCCATCGCCACCGCGTTTCAGGCCTGTCAGGATCTCGCCGTCACCAAGGCGCGCCAGGAACAGGAAGCAGCAAACCAGCGGGAAGCCGATGACCGCAAGCGCGGTGCGGAACAAGCAAGGCTTGATGCCGAACAGAAACGCAACCTCGAAGCGGCGATCAGCGCGCTCGGGACCGCGCTTGACAGCCTGTCGGATGGAGACCTGACGGCGTCGATCAACCAGCCGTTTGTTGGCGAACTGGACAAGCTCAGACAGTCCTTCAACGGCTCGCTTGCCAAGCTGGCCGAAACCATGTCCGAAGTGAGAACAAGCTCCGACGGCATTCAGTCCAGCTCCGAAGAAATGCGGTCCGCCGTCAACGAGCTGTCGAGCCGGACAGAGCGTCAGGCTGCGGCGCTCGAAGAAAGTTCGGCGGCACTGGAGCAGATCAACTCGACGGTCGCCAGTTCGTCAAACCGGGCACAAGACGCGACCCGCAAGGTTGCGGAAGCCAAGACGGCAAGCGATTCCTCGACCAAGGTGGTCTCTGACGCGGTCACCGCGATGGGCAACATCAAGGAAGCTTCCGATGGAATCTCAAAGATCATCGGGGTGATCGACGAGATCGCCTTCCAGACCAATCTTCTGGCGCTCAATGCCGGTGTTGAAGCGGCCCGCGCCGGTGAAGCCGGCAAGGGGTTCGCGGTGGTGGCTCAGGAAGTGCGCGAACTGGCGCAACGCTCGGCCACAGCGGCCAAGGAGATCAAGGATTTGATCAGCAAATCCTCGGTTGCGGTGGAAAGTGGCGTTGATCTCGTCACGGCGACCGGGGATGCGCTGGCCACCATTGCCGGTCATGTCAGCGATATCAATGATCACATCAACTCGATTGCAACGGCGGCCAAGGAGCAGTCGACAGGTCTTCAGGAAGTCAGCTCAGCTGTCAGCCAGATGGATCAGGTGACCCAGCAGAATGCGGCGATGGTGGAAGAAACCACGGCACTGACGCACAGCCTGTCGGATGAAACCGCCCAGCTGATGTCGCTGGTGCAGCGCTTCAGCCTTCCCGGTGCCGGCAGCAGCGCAGTCTCTCATCCGGTTGCCGTGAAGCCGGATGCGCCGAGCCACCGTTCCCCGGCAAAGGCGATGGTCAACAAGGTAAGACAGGCTTTCGCCACCAATGGCAATGCTGCGGTCGAGCAGGAATGGTCGGAATTCTGAGCCAAAAAGTCTTTCATCTTGCCGCGATACACCAGCCGGGGACCGCACAAGTCCCCGGTTTTTCTTTGTCTGATTGTGTGAGGCGGACCATGCAGTCAGCACTGCTCAAGTAACCAAGGCGAACTTCTTGGTCACTTGCTGTATGCTGATCATCTCGCAGGGGAGGACGTCATGATCTGGATTTCTTTAATTCTGGCGGTCTGTGTTCTGGTGGTCATTGTCGGCGGTCTGTGGAACCGGTTTTCGGCCAAGAAAGGCATTGGCTGGCAATTCATACGCTTCAACGTGATTGCCATCAGTTTGCCGATCGCGGGATTGTTGGCGCTCAACGGCGCGCTGACCGGGGAAGCGGCGACGGTGATCGCCGGCGCCCTGGGGTATGCATTTGGCAAGACGGGCGACGCAGACTAGGGCATGCCGCGTTCAAATGTATTCTTGAACGAAAACGCTGTAGATGGCGTCGGAGCCGCACCGGGTGGGCGCGGCTCTGTGTTTCTCGCGGGCCGGGGAGGGCTCTAACCGGCCGAGCGCTTCTCGCTGTCGAGATGGGCCATCAGCGCATCGGGATAGCGGTTGCCGACGGCGGCCCCCTTCGGCACAGCGGCTTCGATCCGGGCCAGATCTTCCGCTGACAACTCAAACTCCATCGCACCGAGCGATTCTGTGAGCCGGTCGCGGCGGCGGGCGCCGACCAGTGGCACGATGTCTTCTCCCTGTGCGGTCACCCAGGCAATCGCCGCCTGCGCGGTGGTCATGCCCCTGGCTGCTGCGATTTCTCCCAGGGCATCTGCCAGCGCGAGATTGCGGCTCTCGTTGTCGCCCTGAAACCGCGGACCGTGACTGCGGAAGTCGGTGGCGCCGAGATTTCCGGTCTTCCAGTGACCGCTGATCAGGCCGCGCGACAGCACGCCATAGGCGGTGATGGCGATGCCGAGTTCGCGGCAGGTTGCGAGGATCTCGTCCTCGATGCCGCGCGAGACCAGGGAATACTCGATCTGCAGATCCGAGATCGGATGCACGCGGGCTGCGCGCCGGATGGTGTCGGCGCTGACTTCCGACAGGCCGATATGGCGAACCAGACCTGCCTCGACCATCTCGGCAATGGCGCCGATGGTGTCCTCGATCGGCACGTCGGGATCGACCCGCGACGGCCGGTAGATGTCGATGTGGTCGGTGCCCAGCCGCTTCAGGCTGTAGGCCAGAGCGGTCTTGAGCGCCTTGGGCCGGGCGTCATAGCCCATCCAGTTGCCGAGCGGATCCCGCAAAGCGCCGAACTTGACCGAGAGCAGAACCCTGTCGCGGTCCCGGCCCTTCAGGGCTTCGCTGATCAGCATCTCGTTGTGGCCCATGCCATAGAAGTCACCGGTGTCGAGCAAGGTCACGCCGGCCTCGATGGCGGCGTGAATGGTGGCGATGCTTTCGCTCCGGTCGGTTGGGCCGTACATGTCCGACATGCCCATGCAGCCAAGGCCGAGCGCCGAGGTGGTGGGGCCGGCTTTGCCGAGTTGAACTGTTTTCATGTCTGATCTCCAGGCTTGGCTGCCGCGACGTGCGGCGGCGATGGGCGGGTTTTAGCGTGATTGTTTTTGTGCGATAATCCACCTCAATCGAAACAGGTTGTACGGAAAATTGAACAATGCAGGACTTGCCGCTGGCCGATCTCGACGCTTTCGCCACTGTTGCCCGAATGCGGAATTTCCGCGCTGCCGGCCGGGTGCGCGGCGTCTCGGCCTCATCGCTCAGCGAGGCCATGCGCCGGCTGGAGACACGGCTCGGGCTGCGCCTGCTCAACCGCACCACCCGTAGCGTCACCCTGACCGAAGCAGGGCAGAAATTGCTTGACCGGCTCGAGCCGATGCTAGGCGAGATCGGCACGGCAATCGAAGACATCAACTCTCTGCGCGACCGGCCTGCCGGCCGGCTCAGGCTCAATGTGCCGGGCATCGTGGCGCGGCTGATCATGCCTGACATCGCCTGCCGGTTTCTGACGCGCTACCCCGACATCACGCTCGAGGTGATTTCGGACGACAGCTTTGTCGATGTGCTGGCCGAGGGTTTTGACGCCGGCGTGCGCTACGAGGAGTCGCTGCATCAGGATATGATTGCCATCCCGATCGGGCCGCGGCGGCAGCGCTATGCCTGCGTGGCGTCTCCGGCCTACCTTGAACAGCATGGCACGCCCGGCCATCCGCGCGACGTGCTGGCCCATGCCAGCATCCGGCACCGCTTTGTCAGTGGCCGGATCTACAATCTCGAGTTCGAGCGGGACGGCGAGATTTTCAACATTGACCCACCGACCCGGGTGACCGCCGATACGATCGAGATGGAACGCGCCGCAGCGGAAGCCGGGCTGGGGCTGCTGTTTACCTTCGAGGATTTCCTGGTCGATGCGCTTTCCGCGGGAACGCTTGTCCGTGTCCTGCCCGAGTGGACGCAATCCTTCTCCGGTCCGTATCTCTATTTCCACAGCCGCAAATACATGCCGACAGCACTGCGCGCCTTTGTCGATTTCGTGCGGGAGGACGGGGCGTCCCGGTCGGCGTAAGATGCTGAAACGGCTCTGGCCTATTCGGCCTCCGGCGCGTCGCGGCTGACCACCTCGACCGGCGTGCGCATGATGATCTCGCGGTGCGGGAAGGGGATGTTGACGCCGTTTTCCTTGAAAATGTCCCACATCGCGATCAGCACTTTGCCACGGACATTGGTCAGCCCGGCCTGCGGATCGGAAATCCAGAACCGAAGCTTGAAATCCAGCGAGGAAGCGCCGAAGCCGGTCATCCAGCAGACCGGCGCCCGGTGCGAGAGAACCCGGTCGACCGAACTTGCGGCGCTGATTGCCAGCCGCGTGACTTCATGCGGGTCGCTGTCATAGGCAACGCCGAAATCCACATCGAGCCGCACCAGCTTGTCGGAGAACGACCAGTTGACCACTTTCTGGGTGATGAAATCCTCGTTCGGGATCAGGTATTCGCGGCCGTCGCGGGTGATCACCGAGACGAAGCGGGCGCGCAATTCGCGGATCCAGCCGAAGGTTTCACCCAGCGCAATCGTGTCGCCGGGCTTGATCGACCGGTCCATCAGGATGATGACGCCGGAGATGAAATTCGACACCACCTTTTGCAGGCCAAAACCGAGACCGACACCGACAGCGCCTGAAAACACGGTGAGTGCGGTGAGGTCTATTCCGGTGGAGGACAGCGCCATCATCCCGGCAATGACAATCAGGCTGATCTTGACCACCTTGCCGGCGAGCACCCGGAAAGAGGGTGAAAGATCCTCCACCGTGTTGATGCGGCTGTCGAAGAAATTGCCGACCAGATTTGCGATCCAGAGAAAGCCCGCGGTGATGACCACTGTGCGCAAGACAAACAGCGCCGATATGCGCAGATCGCCAAGCTGGATCGCCATCTGCTCCAGAAACGCCGCCGCTTCGGGGCGGAGTTCGAGAATGCCCAGTGCGACATAGCTGAAGACGGCCAGCGCGATGAGCCGGGAGATGGTTCTGTTGTGAATGATGCGGCTTGAGACAGAGATCGCCAGCCAGGCCCAGCCGAGCGCCAGTGCCAGCGCCATGAGATAGGTGCGCGACGGCCAGGTCAGCTCCAGTGTTAGCAACCGCATGAACCACAGCAGGATCAGGAAAATGATCCAGTGGCTCCTGCGCATCACCGCAATGATGACACGCAGCAGGCCCGGCTTGCCCTTGATGGAGCGGGCCCGGTCTTCGAGCCAGGGCTCGACCCTGCGCGAGATCAGCCAGCCGACGGCATAACAGGCCGCCACGATCAGGATCTGGTAAAACGTCCAGGGTTGGGCGAGATAGGCTGAGGCCTTGCCCCAGAACGTAACAAGGGTCTGCGAGTAGGCCGGGATGTCGATGCTTTCCATGCCGCCAGTATGAAATCTAATGCGTCTCTTGAGAAGCACCTAATATGGGGAATGCGACGATGGCTGATACCCGCGGGCAGACTGCACCCAGGCGTGGGTTGCCAAGAATTTGCCGCGGGCGCATAAGCGATTTTTGATGACGGGAGCATTTGATGAACGTGCAATCGCAAACCGCCAGGGACGGTCAAAGCTGGGGCGCCCATATCTGGGCGACGCTGGCGCTCGGTCTGCCGCTTGTCGGCACCCAGATCGCCCAGATCGCGATTGCCACCACCGATGTGGTGATGCTCGGCTGGTACGGAACCGAGGAACTTGCGGCCACGGTGCTCGGCTCGCAGGCGTTTTTCGTGGTCTATATTTTCGGCTCCGGGTTCGCCAGCGCCATCCTGCCGCTTGCGGCCCAGGCGGAAGGCCGGAATGATCCGACCCATGTGCGGCGTTCGGTGCGGATGGGGATGTGGATCCTGCTGCTCTACGCGGCCGTGGTGATGCCGCTGCTTTGGTATCTGGAACCGGCGCTGATCGCATTGGGGCAGAAACCTGAACTTGCAGCGCTGGCCAGCGACTATATCCGGATTGCGCAATGGGCGATGTTTCCAGGGCTGATGATGATGGCGCTCCGGTCCTTCTTTGCCGCCCGCTCGCGCGCGGGAATTGTGCTGTGGTCGGCGCTGATCGGCACCGTGTTCAACGGTGTGCTCAATTACGGGCTGATCTTCGGCAATTTCGGCTGGCCGGAAATGGGTGTTCGGGGGGCGGCAGTGGCCTCGGTGGCAAGTTCCACCCTGATTTTCCTGATCATGGCCGGCTGGGCGCTGCTGCACCCGCGGCATCTTGAGTACCGGCTGTTCCAGCGTTTCTGGCGGCCCGAATGGCCGGCCTTCTTCGAGGTCTTCCGCCTGGGCGTGCCGATCAGCCTGACGATCCTGGCCGAAGTGGGCTTGTTCATGGCCGCATCGGTGATGATGGGCTGGCTTGGAACCGTTCAGCTGGCGGCCCACGGCATTGCCATCCAGCTTGCATCGATCAGCTTCATGGTGCCGCTGGGGCTGTCCCAGGCCGCCACCGTCCGCATCGGACAGGCCTATGGCCGTGGCAATATGGAAGCGCTTGCGCGGGCTGCGCATGCGGTGATGGGGCTGTCGGTGGTCATCGCACTTGCCTCCGGCGCCCTGTTCTGGCTGTTTCCCGAGGCGCTGATCGGGTTGTTTCTCGACGAGAGCAATGTCGATGCCGCCGATCTGCTTGCCGTGGCAGTGCCGCTGCTCCTGGTTGCCGCCGCGTTCCAGCTGGTCGATGCCATCCAGGCGATCGCCGCGGGTCAGTTGCGCGGCATCAAGGACACCCGCATCCCGATGATTCTGGCGGTGATCAGCTACTGGCCGATCGGCCTGTCGGCTGCCTACGGGCTCGGCTTCGGCCTCGGCCTTGGCGGCCCGGGCATCTGGGGCGGCCTCGCCATCGGCCTCGGCGTAGCCGCGGTCCTGCTCAACCTGCGCTTTGTCAACCGGCACAAATTTCTCGATGTGGCGAAGGCCTGAGGTAGGAACGGGCAGGGGGTGTAGTGACGGCTAGGTTATGCAGCCCTGCGCGGAAGCGCGGGGAGGAGGTGCCTTTCGGCCCTGAGCCGATCTCCGAGTTGTCTGAAACGAACGACCGATTCGCGCGCCCATGTCGGACGTTCGCCATCCTTGACCTGTCTCCCATAGCCGCCATTCATTGCGCTCCGCGCCAGGGCCCTGAAAGGGTGGGAGCGGATTTTCGCGGCTGGTTGAACCGGGATCCGCTTGACCCTCCCCCAAGAACTGGACAACTCAAGTGGGGCTGCTCACAGTGGTTCAAGAGGCCGAGTAGGTTTCATTAACAACGGTCATCCATTCCGGCCGCAAAACAAGAAACCTCCATCCAGACTGCGATACGGAATTCATTAGACTTTGACACCCTGTGGTCAAATCGCTAAATGCGCTGCTTTTTTTGATTAGCCTTCGACTCCGCCACAACCGATCGAACCATACGCTTGGTGGTATCAGCTCGTTGGTTCAGTTCGGCCTCCCCCGCTGCATCTATGACTGGATCAGCAATTGAAGGCTCTGGTGTCACGTCTGTTTCGGCGTTCAGGACCTGCGCATTTTTAATCAATGAACTTAGGATCGAAATGAACAGGCTAACCAATGTCAGGAAAACTGTTCCGCCTATCAACAGTGGATCATTGACTGCCCGCTGTGTCCAGTCGGAGGTCATAGTGGAGCGTTGCGCGCCGTAGCGGTCAATAATCATCTGCGAAAGCGCCATTTCCGTGTATGCGATCAGCGCGAAGGGTGCCTGACCGTGGCCTGGTGGGCTCACCGGTTCGCTTGCAAAAAATCCGAAAGAGGTCACCGGTTTTCGTTTGTCATCATTGACAAAGCTGACCCGATCCCCGCGGTGAAGAGTGCCGGTAGCAACTTCAATCAGTCGCGATCGACCGACAAGCTGCTCCCGAATGACGTACTCACCCGAGACCAGCAATGTACGCGCCCCCGCGCTTGCTTCGGTGCCGACTTGAAGATCTGCCGCAAACGGCAAGCTACCGGTCTCCATGAATGTTTTTCTTGGCAGAACAATAATGTCGTCTATGTCCAGTGGGCGCAGGTCACGTCCGAGTTCCACGGCGTTACCTGAGTTGAGGTCAACAACCATAAGGGCTAAGCCGCCATCTAGCGTTGCAAAAACATCGAGTCGAACACCGCCCGGCCAGGTCAATCCAAGGGAGTCTTGCAGGACTTCGACATCAAACTCTGCGTGTGGACAAACCCCCGATGCTTCATCATTGGATGCTGAGGCGCTGTTTTCTGCAAGCCGACACAGAACTGCGCCTTCAGCCAATCGCCACGTGTTGATTGACGCGTCTTCGACAAACTCGATGTTCAAGCCGAGCGTTTTTGCATCGATGAGAAATGAGCGATCTCCGGGGAGCATGTATATGATCGCAAGAAACAAAGTGATTACGCCAACAACCGCGACATACTGAGGCTTCAAAGCCAGAAAGAACCGCCCAAGGCGGCTCACTTTGGTCAAAGACAGTTTCAATTGGACGATCCAATGGGTGAAACAATCACGCGTGTCGGCTGCTCAATTCCGCCAAAACGATCCCGCCTGCTTATCCGCAACTCGGTTTTTTCTTCCGTTGGGAACAGATCAAGCGGAAGACTACACAGGTGATCGAAGCCAACTCGGCTTGGTTCGTTGGAGCGTTGACATCGAATTGTGTTGGACCCTCCGTCAGAGCTCCTCACTTCGACCGTGACCCGTGCAGCGTTTTGGCTGTTTACAAACACGGTGAGCGCTTCATAAGCATCTTCAATGCGCTGGTTCGTCATGGACATGGCGAATTCTTCTGGAGCAGACTGACAACCGCCGCGAGAGACCGACAGCGCCAGTTGATCCATTTCACGCTCTTGGATGGTTCGAAGATCATCGGCATTAAAGGTCAAACCAAGTACCGTGGTTTTGCCTGCAGCACTGTCTTCGACATCATACTCCGCGACGGCTTCAAACAACGCGTCTGGGCTCAAAAGGCGCGCGCAGACGCTTTCGCCTACCCATGCCTTTGGCAACCGCGCTATCATTTTGGGGTGCAAACCAACCGGTTGCATGTCGAGAACCACACCAACAATGATCCGCGCCGCTGAAACCTTCGCCGCCTCGTGCAGTCTTGCGTATGGCTGCGGATCACTTTTGGCTTTTAGCTCTGGTAAGGATTGCGCGTTTGCCAACGGCACCTGGAGCCCTGCGATAACAAGAGCCAGAATAAGCATCGGTCTTTTCTTACTCGCCATGATAGGGTCCAGCCAACTGTCATCATTCCACGGATGAAAACATGCAGGTTAAAAGCCATAATCACAAGTGCCTGTCGCTTGGCGGCAAACTGAAACAGGGGCTGTTCCGTCAGGTCGTTATTGGAATCGTGGTGGGTATTTGCGCTTGTCCCTCATCGCTTAGTCACGCCGAACCTGTTTCGGTCAACAGTCCGGCAGGCCAAGGGTTTGCATTCAACCATAACGGCAACTGCTTCATAATGCTTCCAGCACACGTTCACGATTCGGGAACAGCCTTGAACCTGTCTGCTGGCAGTCCCGCAACTGTCGGTGCGGCGGATGTGATGCATTCTTTCGCCGGCATGGATCTTTCGATTGCCTCTGTGACCGGCGGTCTTGTTGATCGCTGCGCATACGAATTCGATTCGTTTCCACTAAACGTGGACGAAGTGGTTTCGCTCGGCGGTCGCATCACTCTGGTCAATGTCAGCGAAACTGGTCGTGTTGATCGATTGCGCGGCCAAATCGAGAGCATAGGTTACGATGCCCTAACATTTGAGCTTGAGGACGGCGTCAGCATCTATCAAGGCAGGAGCGGAAGCATTGTACTCGCTGGTGAAACACCGATCGCCATGCTGGTTGAGGCGTTGGATGACGGTCAAGGTTACGCGCTTCGCATGGACACCATAAGGGAGCGCATTGGCCGTTTGATTGACCATAGGGCGAGCATCAATGTGCAAACAGAAACTGCGATTAGCGGTCCGCGCAGCAACGATATGCGTTCTGGCCTGTCCGGTTTGGGAGCGTTTTTGACTGCGTGCTCTGATGTGACCGTAGCGCCTGAATCAAATTGTTGGGCTTTCGCCAAAGGCGATGCGCCGCTGCTGATCGACTCCAAGTCCCTCCCCTTCACGATCGATGTCCGTTTGTCTAATGAAGGTGCAGTACTTCGGCAGGCTATCCTGCAAGCCGACGCAGCTGCCGCCGACAGCACTACTCCAAAATCCGTGATTGTTCTCAGAGCGACGGGATCACAGGACCGCCCGGGATGGTCAACGTTTGGACGAGGCGACATGTCACCGCAGGGATTTTTTAGCGCTCAGAACGGAGATGGCGTGCGCACTCGCGGCGTACAGATCGTGATTTTGGATGGTTGGTTTATCAACGGAGATGAGCCTATTCGTCTTGACGGTATTGAACTGCGCTGACGGTTGACTGTACTTAAAAATGTAATGGTATTCGGATGGTCACCGGCCGGCCCCGGCCATTGACAAGAAACGAGCCGTTTAGCGCGCCAGTGTCATCAAGTTTCATGACTGCGCTGCCTGAAATATTAAAGTCCCAATCGGCTGTGCTCACGCTTTCACCACTCATGCGTAAGGCACAGTTTCTACTGCCCAGCCATTTCCAACACATTTCAGCCACGTCGTAGCTGCCCAGCGCGAACTGAAAATAGCCCGTTCTCCCGTCTACCGACCATGACCCCTTGAAGGTACGAAGCCAGTCATAGACCGCGGTTAGGTTGTCTGTGTTTGATGGTATATCGAACTCCGCTCGGAAAGCGCCACCAGCGTCCAGAATAGCTCGAATTGCTGTTGCGCGAAGTTCGGGATCCGCTGAATAAAGACCAACCTCTTTGGCTTTGTTGACCAATGCCGGGTCGTCCTGTTTGAGCAGCATCTCCATCGCAGCCTTGCGCTGGTTGGGATCAGGACTTGTCAGGATTTTTTCTGCACGGTTAAGCTCCTGCGCACGCGCGGCAATCGATGCCTCTATTTCGTCCATCGTCGATTGAGCAGATGCGTTCACATAACTAAAGAGCAGTACAGACAGCGCTAATCCCAGTTTCATATGTATCTGCCCGGCATCGATGTTGCAGTTCTCGTGCTGAGCCTAAACCAATGCAATCCGTATTCCTACCCTCAATCTCCGGCCAAATAACTGGGCTGTTCAAGCTCAAGGTTCGCAGAGTGTGACGTTGCCCCTGAGTTTAAATCGCTTGAAGTTCTTTCTGGCCGCATCGAAAGGACCTGAACATGAAATTCAGCCGGTTCAGCGATGAGCAGATCATCGAAGTTTTAAAGTAACATCAGGCTGTTATGACTTCTTTGGCATGCCATTCTCGACAACCCGTCAGTCCGCAACCGCCCCATTTCGGTCATTCATTCCCGACCCAGCAAAAGTCCACTCCCCGCCCGCTCAGGTCGTGAGCTCGGCTCACCAACGTCACCCTGCTCAGCTGCCTCGCACAAAACTCTCCAGCATCTCACGCGTCGCCTCGTCGGCGGGGAACAGGTGCTCGATCTTCCAGTCGGCCAGCGCGATGTCCTCGGCGGTGGAAAACTGGCTCATGGTGGAAAAGAACGACAGCGTTGCCTCTCCAAGCCGGTAGCGTGTGGGGATGATGGCTTGCGTGCCGCTGCCGATATCCGGTGAGCCGGCGCCCGCCTGAGCGGACAGTCTTGCCGCCATCTCCTCGAGACAGGCGTCACCGCCCAGATGACTGGATTCGGCACGCAGGCGCTGGGCCAGGTGCCGTGCCACCTCCCGCCAGTTCTCGATGATCGACGGCAGGCTTGTCTCGTCAAGCAGGGCCTCGATCAGGTTGGCGTCGGCTGCAAGGCCCATCTGGCTGAGCATCATCGTTGCCATGGCATTGGCGCGGACGATATTCCAGTGGCGGTCCAGCACAAACGCCGGGTAGGGCATGTGCTTTTCAAGCATCCACTCCAGCGCCGAATTGATCGGCGCCATCTCGGCCTCGTCGTGTTGCCGCGCGCGGTAGCTCGGTGCGAAGCCTGCTGCATGCAGCATTGCGTTGCGGGAGCCGCGCGGGACCTCAAGAACCTCTCCGAGGTTGAGCACCATGGCGCGGCTGGGGCGGGCGCGTCCGGTCTCGAGAAATGAAATGTGCCGGGCCGAGACATTGGCGCTCAGCCCGAGGTCAAGCTGGCTCACCTTTCTGGTCTCGCGCCATTCCCTGAGCAATCCGCCGAATTGAGTTGTCATGTCTGCCTCCATCAGCACGCATCATAGGCGCGATGGGGCCTCTGTCACTTACCTCAAAGGTAATTGAACCGCGCCGGCCAAGGCGCTTTTCTCGGTGCATCAACAACGGAGAAGCAGACATGGAAAACGAACGCACACAGGCATGGGTGAAGGCTGCTGCGGCCCTTGTTGCCGGAGTGGGACTGCTGATCGCACTTGCGGCCTGGCCGCCGCTGGCCGGACCGGTGGTGTTTGCCGCCGATCTCTTCATCTGGCCACTTGATGGCATGCAGACGCTCACAGCACCTGAAACCCGTGTTTTCATGGGCATTTCCGGCGGGCTGATGGTCGGCTGGGGCGTGACGCTGTGGAAGCTGGCCGCGTATCTGATCCCGACAGACGCTGCGGCTGTCCGCTCGATCACCATGACCGGGCTCTACTGCTGGTTTGCAGTCGATTCGCTGGCCTCGATCATGGCCGGCGTTCCGGTCAATGCGCTCGGCAATGTCGGTTTCGTGGTGCTGTTCCTGCTTGCCTTCCGGCAGGGGCGCGCAGCCCGCGCATAGCGCGCGCAGC